>JACCDR010082918.1_pt1 | contig 67165 bp, 60 predicted proteins | sample 7446431 | NCBI WGS metagenome assembly JACCDR01 (sample SAMN15323443, study PRJNA562643) | freshwater metagenome | isolation source: river surface water | place: USA:Blue River Watershed | collected 2017-08-17 | reverse complement strand
TTGTCTGCGTTTCACTCGTGGATCTGGAAGCGATGCGAAATGAGATAGGGGAGATTCCATCTTTTTGGGACTATTATAATGCTTTTTTATCACCTTTAAAAAAAAATTTAAAGGCGATTGCCATGTTGCTTGAGTCCGTCTTTGCAGAAAGACTGGAAAAATTTTGTATATGCTAACTATCGAAATTCCAAAATAAAGGATGCCACCTTTGATGAATCCAGAGGTATATGGCAGGATAAAAAAGAGACTTTTGATTTTGAAGCATTTAAAGGCTGGCGTAATATCGTTTATGATAAATTGTTAAGTGAACAATCTATCCTTTCTCAACTATTGAAATGGAGTATTAAACATAGATTTGATTTTAGAATTGTCGAAACTTATCAAACACGCTTAAAAAATATGGACAAAAAAACGATTGACAAAATCAAAGAACTAGCTGATTTTATTGTCACTAATCGAGACGAGAATGTAATTAAAAAATTAATTACTCGATTAAATGGAGAAAAATCAAGCCAGGGCCTTCGTCAGTTTTTAGTTAAACTAATTGCTGAGAACTACAATAAAGGTATAAAAATACCTCTGATTACATTGGACGAGTTTGTAAATTACCTTTTTCCTGATGGGACAAATTGGCGAGAAATCAGGGACTTACTTCTGATTGCTATTTATCAGAAGCTTCATGAAACAAATATAAAAGTTGATGTTGAACTTATCGAAGAAGAAACAAAAGAAGAAATTGAAACTCTCTAAACTATAACTCAAAATGAACTTGAAAACACAAGGATTTATACTGCTAGATGTAGACGTAGTAGCTCTTAACAATGCAGGCAAAAGCACCACTAGTAACTTTGACAATGCAGTTGCTACAAAGAAAATTTATAAAAATGGTCGCACATACACATACGTATCTGGACAAGCATGGCGATACTGGTGGCGAGAAACCCTGCAAAAAAATCATGAATGGCCTTTGTCACCTATTACTCGTGACAATAAAATAGCTTTTACTGCTGCCAACCCTATTGAGTTTCCAGATGATGATGTGTTTGGTTTTATGAAAGCTGCTAAAGATGTAGTACGCGATGAACAGGGAAATCCAGTAGTAGACAAGAAAGGGAAGGAAAAGAAAGAAGATGTAACTGTAACAAGGGTTTCACCTTTGAAAAATTCAGCTATTGTATCAGTAGGATCGGTGCATGCAGAACAAAATTGGTCAAGCATGGCACGTCAGGAAGGTGATTCTGTTCCGTACAGCAAAGAGGAATATAGTGCTATTATGAAAGGAATGTTCTCATTGGACTTATCTCAAGTTGGTACTTTTGCTACCTATAACAAGACAGGTTTTAAGAATCTTACGGAAGAACTTAAAAAAATAGCTATTGAGAAAGGAAGTACGGAGATTGAGGATGCGTATGTAAAAGATAGCAAAGGTAATTCACAAAAACTGATACAATTACCTAAAAGTATGCGTGTCAAACGAATTACAGATACAATAAAAGCTCTTAAAACCATCTCAGGAGGAGCCATGCAAACCAATAATATGGGTGATGTGACTCCCAAGTTTATTATTCTGGCAAGTATGACTACTGGGAATCACCCCTTCTCACATGTGGCTATTAATGCAGGGATTAATAACGATCGGGTATTGCTGAATGTGGAAGGTATAAAAGAAGTACTCAATGATTATAAGGAGCAATTTGAAGGTAAGATTTTTATTGGTCGAAGAAGTGGATTTATGGAAAAATATAACTCTGACCTAGAGGAACTTGGTAAGGCATTTTCTAATGTATCACTTACTTCTGTCAATGAAGCCATTGATTTATATTGTAAACAACTAGAAACACAATTGAACTAATGAATGTGTTCAAAATTGATATACAGAGTTGGACAGCCAGTTTTCGTTATCCGAATCTAATTAGTGGGGTACAGCCAACATTGGATGTACCTCCACTTAGTACTGTTCTGGGATTAATCAATGCTGCCGCTGGTAGTTATCAGCAGTATACCCAGTTTAAAATTGGGTATTACTTTACATATCAGGCTAAAGCAGTGGATTTGGAAACCATTTATCAGATGGATAAAAACAGACGTGATGCTAAATCCAACGTGATTAAGCGAGAATTTCTGTTCGAAACTTTTCTTCGCCTATATGTGGAAGATGAAGCAATAGCTACTTGTTTTCGCCAACCCTATTATCCACTTGTACTAGGACGTATGAATGACTTAGCCACTGTCGATATTAAGAGCATACAAAAGATAGCCCTGCAAGAAAAAACTGCTGATGTTCAGATAAAAGGGCAGATAGTTCCTCTGTTAAAGTACCGATTGCCAGGGGTAATTCAGGCATTGCCAAAATACTTTTCGGATACTATACCGCGGCAGAATCTAGGTACTGAGCCTTATTCTGTGATTCATCATAAGTCTAATATAAGAGGGCAATTAAAAGCTTTTTGGGATGATGAGTTAGGGGTAGATATCTTTTTTCACGAACTGGATTTCACGAATTATGATTAACTCATATTCTGATATTCTGGCAAAATCTGGTGAGCCACAAATCTCGCTGAAGATACATATTGATGATTGTCTGTTAGTTGCAGCTTTACTGGAGAAGTCTTTTCCGCAAATTATCCGTTTGCCCTATATTCGGTTTGAATTCTGGGAAGTCTTACGTACCTGTATCATCTTTCATGATCTGGGAAAAGCTCATCTGGAATTTCAAAAAGTATTGGCAGGTGTATCTCATCTGTGGCAAAGTCAAAGACATGAACTTTTCTCTTTACCATTTGTAGAAGGGCTTGATTGTGAACTCGAACTAAAGAAAATTATCTGGTTGGTTGTGGCTGGACATCACAAAGATTTTGAGAAACTGTATCATAACTATATTGCCAAAGGCTATCGGAAAGATACAAGTGAAGAGGATTGGGAAGATGCTGAGAGAATGGATTATAAGGAGCAGTTCGAGAAGAATGTGCCCTGCCAACTTGTGCAGGAATTAACAGCAAAAGAATATAACATCAATATTAATAAAGTAGTTATAAAGCATCCTGGACGAAAGATTTTCGACTATATCAGTAAAGCTCAAACAGGTTTAGTCAAAACTACAAATGGAGACTACTTTGAGTTGTTGCTTCTGTTTGGTGCTATAAAACATTGTGATCACTTAGGGTCAGCACGTTTAACATGCATTGAAATTATTTCGGACCTTGATTTTCAATTTTTAGATAAGGAACGTATCAAACTACAGGCAAAGAAAGAAGATTTTTATGCTCATCAGAAGGATTGCCAACAAGCGGAAGGAAATGTTATTTTAACTGCTCCCACAGGTTCAGGAAAAACAGAAAGTGCCTTGTTCTGGCTTCGTAAACAGATACAGCTATATGGGCAGGGAAGAGTATTTTATGTACTTCCTTTTACTGCTTCTATCAATGCTATGTTTGAACGGTTAGGAAATAAGGAGAAGGGATTGGGTAGCGAAAAAGTAGGTATGTTGCACGGTAAACTACGTGATTACTTGTATGAGTATCTGGACGATTTTCAATATACACCGTCTGTCCGAAAAGAGAAGATTAAGTCCATTGAAACGAACTTTCGAACCATTTATACACCCTTAAAAGTGATAACTCCTTTTCAGCTTTTGAAACATTTGTTTGGCTTGAAAGGATTTGAGCAAGGTATGTTTGAAATGGTAGGAGGGTATTTCATTTTTGATGAGATACATGCCTATGCTCCAGAGACGTTTGCACAAATTAAGGTATTGCTTGAATACATTACGCAATACCTGCATGCAAAAGTTATGATTATGACTGCCACGTTGCCTACTTTTCTGAAAAAAGAAATAGAGCCTGCTATTGGCTCATTTACAGAAATTAAGGCGAGTCAGGAATTGTATACTGGTTTTAACAGACATCAAATTGTATTACAGGACGGACTATTGGCAGATAAACTAGACCTAATAAAAGAGGCTTTAAGAAAACGAAAAAAAGTATTGGTGGTTTGCAATACGGTTAAGCAAGCACAGAATATATATAAGGAATTAAGAACGTCTGCGTCTCGTTCCGTGCTACTTCACAGTGCTTTTACAGGTGAAGATCGTACCAGACATGAAAGAGCATTGAAGGAAGGAGAAACAGATAAGGAGAACCCTATTCAGCTTTTGGTAGGTACTCAAGCTATTGAGGTGAGCTTGGATATTGATTATGATTTGATATATACAGAACCTGCGCCTCTGGATGCTTTGATTCAGCGATTTGGGCGGGTAAATCGTAACCGAACAAAAGGGATTTGTGAAGTACATGTTTTTCGACAGAATCATCCTTCTGACTTTTATATTTATTCTGCTGAAGTCATTCAAAAGACGCTGAATGTATTCGAAAAAATAATTTTGGAAGACGGTGGGATTATTAGAGAGGATAAAGTACAACAGCTTATGGATGAGGTATATACGAATTGGGATACAAAAAGCCATGAATTATTTACCTCAACGTATCTGCATCTGAAAAATTCAGTCGGACAACTAGCTCCGCTCGTGTATTCCAAACATAAAGAGGAAGAATTTTATAAACAGTTTGATGGAATAAAAGTATTGCCTGCTTCTCTACATGAGAAATTTATTGAATATCTACAGGCTTTTGATTTTATCAAAGCAGAAAGTCTGAAAGTGCAAATCAGAAAGAATAAGTTTGCCCAGTTGAAAAAAGAAAACGACGAAAATTTATCCGAAGAGAGTTGTATACTACCTACTTCAAAAAAAGACCTGATAAAAATTAAGTATTGGGTTTTAAAGAAGAAATATGATACCCATCTAGGTTTGTTGTATGATGAACAGGAAATATGGAAAGATGACAATATTTGGGGCGGATAATTGATCTACTAATCTTAAGAGGCTGTCTACATTAATTTTATGGAAGTGAAAAGGAGGATTTTTGGAGCGAATCGACCCATAGTAGAGCCAAGGTATGCCTTGGCTCTACTATGGGTCGAAAAATAGGTGAAGTCGTGGATTGTGGGAAATTAGCGACAAAGTAGCGTTCCAGAGTAGGGAGATTACACAAGATGGCTGCCTGAGGCACTAATAAACCTCTTGTATCAAAAAGAAGATTCATCTGACAAATCTACAAAAAAAATGCCCACACTCACCGCTACGCACATCAACTACTACCACCTATGTCATCGCAAGTTGTGGTTGTTTCATTACAATATCCAGATGGAGCACACCTCTGATACGGTCTACGAAGGCAAGCTCATTGGTGAAACTACCTATCTCCAACGGTCTGAACGGTATACACAGCTGGAACTGGAAGGGATTAAGATTGACTTTTTTGATGCCCGTGACAAGGTAATCCACGAAACCAAAAAGTCGGACAAGATGGAGCTGGCTCATTTGGCTCAGGTGAGGTATTACCAGTATATACTGGAAAAACATGGTATTGCTGGAGCCACAGCTATACTTGAATACCCCAAACTACGCAAAACCGAAACCATACCACCCTTGACCGATGCCGACCGGGAACAAATAGCCGCCTGGATAACTGACATACAAACCCTGCTACGTACCAGAACCTGTCCGACACGCATCCGGAAAAGCCTGTGTAAAAGCTGTTCGTATTTCGATTTTTGCTATGCCGAGGAAGAAATGTAGGGGCGAATAATCATTCGCCCACACCTCCAGCAAACGATTGGATGACTTGTAAAACACCATTGAGCCACTTTACAGGTTCATGGTTTGGTGAAGAAACACACAGGCGAATAACCACCATACTAAAACCCTGATTTCATCTATGTCTAAAACCTATTACCTGTTTAATCCGGGTCGGCTGAGCCGGACAGATCACACACTGAAATTTGTACCTACCGACGCCGACGGAAACGAAGGTACACCCAAATATATTCCCGTCGAAGATGTAAGCCAGTTGTATGCGTTTGGTAGCTTGGATGCCAACAGTGCCTTGTATAACTTTCTGGGAAAGAATCATATATCGGTACACTTCTTTGATTATTATGAGCATTACACAGGTTCGTTTATGCCCAAAGACTACCTGCTGGCTGGCAAAATGCAGGTAGAGCAGACACGGGTATACCTCCGTAAAACAGCTCGGCTGGAAGTGGCTCGTTTGCTGGTAGATGGAGCAGCTTTTAATATGCTCAAAAACCTGAAATACTACCACAACCGTCAGAAACACCTAGAAGAAGCTATTCTGTATCTGGAAGCCTACCGTGACCAGATTCCCCTGGCGGCAGACATTCCCGCACTGATGGGCATTGAAGGCAACATCCGGCAAGTGTACTATGGGGCTTTTGACAGCATCATTACTGATTTTGAGATGGGAAACCGAAGCCGTCAGCCGCCGTCTAATGAGGTCAATGCCCTGATTTCGCTGGGAAATATGCTTTGCTATACTGCCTGCCTGGATCAGATCTACCACACCCAGCTCAACCCGACCATCAGCTTTTTGCATGAACCCGGTACACGGCGGTATTCGCTGGCTCTCGATATTGCCGAAATCTTTAAGCCACTGCTTGTAGATAGGCTCGTATTTTCGATGCTGAACAAAAAGCAGTTACAGACCAAAGACTTTGACCTGACCCTAAACCAGTGCCTGCTCAAGCCCCATGCCCGGCAGACATTTGTACGTGCCTGGGACGAACGTCTCCGTGAAACCATCCGCCATCGGTCGCTGGGTCGAAATGTGAGTTACCGTCACCTGATTCGGCTGGAATGTTACAAGCTGGCCAAACATATCCTGAAAATAGACCCCTACAAGCCATTTAAAGCCTGGTGGTAATTGCCTATGTATATTATTCTTGTCTATGACATGGGCGAAAAGCGGGTAGCCCGTATGCTCAAGTTGTGTCGCCAGTATCTGAACTGGATTCAGAACTCTGTCTTTGAAGGTGAAATCAGTGAAGTAAAACTTAAAGAACTCATGACCCGAGCCCGAAAACTAATGGACACTTCCCAAGACAGCCTGATTATTTTTAAAAGCCGAGAGCAACGCTGGCTTGATAAAGAGGTGATTGGGCGGGAGAAAAATGACACAGATCACTTCCTCTAAAGTCGTCGATGGGGTAAAATAAGGCATGGGTGTGATATGTATTAGGGCTATTTTAGTACTTGAAACAGGTTTAATGTGCTGATTGTCAGTTAGTCGTCGAACCCCTGGGTCAATCGTATCATTGGAGGTTGACGACTTTTGTGTAAAAAAACTGTACACAAAGCTTGCATTTCTGTGCGGGAAAACCTATTTTTCACCTGTCGTTTAAACGGCTTTTAATCGTACCAGATAGGAATTGAAACTGGAGAATTACAAGGGGCTGCAAAAGAAATATAAATCTTTTAATCGTACCAGATAGGAATTGAAACTCGACTGCTTGACCGACTCCTCAAGCAGTTCATCCACTTTTAATCGTACCAGATAGGAATTGAAACAGCTTGAGCTGGAGAAAATTCGAGAGCAGGAAAAGGCTTTTAATCGTACCAGATAGGAATTGAAATCAGATAACAGGTTGAGTATATCCACCGCCCGCAGTGCTTTTAATCGTACCAGATAGGAATTGAAATTGAGGATTCCTGCAACGAGCCCCTATCAATGTACACTTTTAATCGTACCAGATAGGAATTGAAATTGGATACTTCTTTCATTGCGGCTTTTTCGTCCGCAAACTTTTAATCGTACCAGATAGGAATTGAAATACATATTCACGCCCTTGTTTCTGCAAAGGTATATATCTTTTAATCGTACCAGATAGGAATTGAAATGATTCTTAAAAGTTCCTTAGTTGTTTCTACTTTGCTTTTAATCGTACCAGATAGGAATTGAAATTTGCAAATTAATGCACGACCCTTTACTACTGCATCCTTTTAATCGTACCAGATAGGAATTGAAATGCTAGACGTATACAGCGTATATGCGAACGCCATCCGACTTTTAATCGTACCAGATAGGAATTGAAATGTCTGTGGCATAGTCTATTATGCATTTAATGGGGTCCTTTTAATCGTACCAGATAGGAATTGAAATGATCCTGACTAGCTACATTCTGTTGAGACTTCGTTGGCTTTTAATCGTACCAGATAGGAATTGAAATTACAGAAGCAGGTGTAGTCTGATAGAGGGGTCTACGCTTTTAATCGTACCAGATAGGAATTGAAATCTTATTCAGAAGGTGTTTTCACGTCTGAAATTTCATGCTTTTAATCGTACCAGATAGGAATTGAAATTCGTAGACTGGGAAACAGGTAAGAAAAAAATTTCCACTTTTAATCGTACCAGATAGGAATTGAAATTTCATTGTCTGGACTTAATCTGAATTTTTGCTCTTTCTTTTAATCGTACCAGATAGGAATTGAAATCTATATCCGAAACTATTTCTGTGGTTGTCATAGCTCCTTTTAATCGTACCAGATAGGAATTGAAATCGCAGTCGGAGGGGTTGAACGGGCAAGGGACGCAGTCTTTTAATCGTACCAGATAGGAATTGAAATCTGGTAGGGTGAGCGTTGTGAGTGAATTGTCGCTGCCTTTTAATCGTACCAGATAGGAATTGAAACCATTGACAATGCGGTTGAGTTCATCACTAGGGCTCACTTTTAATCGTACCAGATAGGAATTGAAACGCAGCTGGAACTAGCGGAAAGGCATCTGCTGACCGCTTTTAATCGTACCAGATAGGAATTGAAACGATATGTGTTATCAACAATCACATCCCTGAGTCTTCTTTTAATCGTACCAGATAGGAATTGAAACTGATAGTCTAGTTTGATGGAAAACAGATTGAAAATTCTTTTAATCGTACCAGATAGGAATTGAAACTAGTGGCAACAGAGCGAAGCGGAGTGAAAACGAAATCTTTTAATCGTACCAGCAGGATTTGCCTTGAAAGAATAGGTAAAGGAACGGACAAAAAAATACAGGTTTTAGGAAAAATAATTGGATCAGTCTCAGTCATCGGGAAAATGGTGGACTACTTTTGATCTATCAAGGTAGGATAGACTGTCTGGAACAGAAACTCGGACGCATGCCAGATACAAATGACACTGTACCTAACAGCTATGCCAGGTATTACTGAAGCCGCTTCGGAAAAACGACGTGCAGCCAGACCGAATGTGTAGTATGTGGCCCAACATAGAAACAGGCGACTATTTTTCAAAATAGTCGCCTGTTTCATTCCTACTCATTTTATAGATCAATAACCAGGAGTAGCTGTTGTACCCCACTGTTGCCATTCTTTTCCGATGGTCATCCCTGCCGACCTACCCGGTGTGTTATTGACTGTCAAATCCCATTTCAGGTATGACAGATATTTAAGAGCATCCACTGCTGTTTCATTCTGCACCGTTGTCATGCAGAAAAACTTAGCTTTGGTTTCCGTGCGGACATTGGTTTTGTTTTGTACCAGTAGCTCATACAAAGCCTGCCGACTCAGTGGAGGTGTCTGGCTGAGGCCATCCCATTTGTCACCCCAAAATAGTACATGATTGGCTCGGTCAGACTTTGATTGGGTAAGATAGTTAACCAGCCCGGTTACATTGAATTTGTTTAAAAACTCCTTACGTAAAGCCACTGTAAAAGAAGTATTGTTCTTTTCCATGTCTGACCAGTTGTATGTTTTTCCATCAGACAACACTACATTATCGTAGTCGCCTTTAGTAACAGATTCGTGGTCGGCCTTCATGTATTTGTAAATGAAGGAAAAGTACTGACACTTATTCTGCATGTCACTTAAAAAAGTAGAATCATTAACGCCTCGGAAGTCCAGTCCAAAACCTGCCCCAGGCATGAAAAAAGAACGGCTTTTGAAAAATCCATTTGTACCACTTTTCCAGTTGGCTTCCGCATTAAACTTATCTGCAATTTTTTTAGAAAAAGTGCGTATATCTGCCATACGGTCACAGTTGACTTCAATGAGAGCGAGTCCATTCACCGCATCCAGTTGGTTATTGGTTTTGATTTTATTTAATACAGGCTTGAACCGGTCATATACTGCAGTGACTGCAGCATCTGCAGAGCCATTGATAGCTTTACCGTCACGTTCTAACCAGATACGTGCCCACAAATAAGCTCCCAATCCTTCCTCATTCAAAATGCCTACGGCTTTGGCAATTTCATTCATAGCTTTGTCATGATTCTGTTTCTGTGTCTCTCCTGACCCTTTAAACCGTGAAATATCATCCACACGAATCACTACGGCATTGACACCATTGCTTTTTAGTGCTTGTACTACTTGTCTGAGTGTAATACTATCAGGTTTCTCAAGCCACCAATCTATTTCATCTTCTAAAAAACCTACTGGAGCCTGTTTCCACTTTACCCCTTTTATAGCCGTTGGATCTTGGGCAATAAGACGTGCACTTCCAATAACATTGTCACTTTCCTGCTCTCTCTGGGAGGTATCCACATCCAAATGAGTACTGCAAGCATTCAAAAAAATAATAGATATTCCGCACATATACACATATCTACTCAGTTTTGATCGCATCATATTGCTATAAAAGTTTAAGTGAAGTATAAAATATATTTATTCTATATAATTATGTAAAAAACTACCTCTGCCTCATTTTCTGCGTAGAAACCTGAGGCAGAGGTATATATATCAACCAACCAGATAAATAATACATTTCATAGTGTAAATATATGAAAATATTTTTTTATTGCAAATTTATTACATAAAATATATATATAGTGCAATTTGTTTTTTTGCAGATGCCCAGCCCGAAACTTGCAATAGACGTAGCCAGAAAGCCATACCCAACTCAACCCAACCATCAGCTTTTTGCACGAGTTCGGCACGCAGCGGTGGTAATTGTCTATGTATATGAAGTGTTATTATTTAAAATTTCGTATGTCGCATATGTGCATGATGCATGTACGTATACACGCATGCGGGTAATAATTTTTAACTAATCAAGTTTATTATTCTTGTTTATGACATGGGCGAAAAGCGGGTAGCCTGTATGCTCAAGTTGTGTCGCCAGTATCTGAACTGGATTCAGAACTCCGTCTTTGAAGGTCAAATCAGTGAAGTAAAACTTAAAGAACTCACGGCCCAAGCCCGAAAACTAATGGACACTTCCCAAGACAGCCTGATTATTTTTAAAAGCCGAGAGCAACGCTGGATCGATAAAGAGGTGATTGGGCGGGAGAAAAATGACACAGATCACTTCCTCTAAAGTCGTCGATGGGGTAAAATAAGGCATGGGTGTGATATGTATCAGGGCTATTTTGGTACTTGAAACAGGTTTAATGTGTTGATTGTCAGTTAGTCGTCGAACCCCTGGGTCAATCGTATCATTGGAGGTCGACGACTTTTGTGTAAAAAAACTGTACATAAAGCTTGCGTTTCTGTGCAGGAAAGCCTATTTTTCACCTGTCGTTTAAACGGCTTTTAATCGTACCAGATAGGAATTGAAACCCATGTGCGCAATTGTTGTACGCAAAATCGGATCGTCTTTTAATCGTACCAGATAGGAATTGAAACTGCAGGATGGGTTTACTATCTTGCAGGTTGAGCTTCCTTTTAATCGTACCAGATAGGAATTGAAACGGATGTGGCCGAGTCTATTGAAAAAGCTCTTAACGACTTTTAATCGTACCAGATAGGAATTGAAACCATTTCGGTCATTACAAATGCAAGTTGTTTCACTTTCTTTTAATCGTACCAGATAGGAATTGAAACGGCAGCAGTAGACTACTGTATTGCCGAACTCATCTGCTTTTAATCGTACCAGATAGGAATTGAAACTCTTGAGGTTGGGGATCTGCAGGTGGTACATCTTCATCTTTTAATCGTACCAGATAGGAATTGAAACTAATATGTATGTTGTACTAACGTAGATATATAATCCTTTTAATCGTACCAGATAGGAATTGAAAGGATTTTTCTGCTCGCCAGCTTGTTGTCAGCCCATCTACATAGCACACCTCATTTTTTACGACTTTTTCCGTTGCTGATACATAAAGTAGCCAATGCCTACAACCAGGGCTGTTAGTATAAAAATACCCACTTGAAGGGTATGCAAGGAGCCAATCAGGGCCTCGCTGGCCGACTTTTCTTCTTGTAACTCTTTGCTTTTGAACTTCAACTGATTGTTGAGGCGGTTTACCTCGGCTTGTAATTCTGAGGCACGGTCAGAGTTTAGGCGGGTTTGTCCAAACAAATTGCTTTCCTTCTCAAACGAGGTACGGCGTACTTCCCGGATAATCTCGTTATCTTTGGAAATAATATGATGCAGAGAGAGTACCATTTGTTGGTAATCTTTCTTGGAACGTCCGCCAAAGAGTGCATTATTCTCCCGGCTTAGGGAGTCATACGACTGGTATATCTTTTCACGTTCCTGTAGCAGCCGGGCCAGGTCACTGGTTTGGGCACACACGGGTGTTATCACATACAGCCACACAGCCAGTATTAAAATCTTATGCTTCATTCCAAATGAAATAAGTGGTTTGTTATCTACCTACGAATGGTACAGGAAAAAGGTTTCAGAGAAGAAATAAATGAATAAATGTGTGAATAGACGTAGCCATGTAGGAGCAACGCATATTCACCTACCCCGGTCTAGTAACAGACCTGTGGAGAGTATTCGTGGAAGCTCCCGAATGATTCACTCATTTACTCATTTCTACCGAGGGTTTGGCACGTAAGCGGACAAATAGATACACGACCCAGCCAATGACAATGGCTACACCGACAAACAGTACCCAGGTAAAGTCACTCAGAAACACTTTCTGGTTGGTATGGAGTCTAAGGGTTACAAAGAGTAGCATAATGAGGAATACATTCAGAGCCGTAGCCAGGCTATTGAGCCAGTTGCGCAGCGTATACATCAGTTCTTCACGTGTAAAGGCATCCGCCAGCCAATGACTGGGAACAGATAGTACTTGTGCAGGAAGGCCAGGAATAAGTCTTCCAATCAGCGAAAGCACCACATTGAGCAGTAGAATAAAAGAGGCAAACACATAGAAAAAAGCATCACGACTCAGAAAGTTGTCTGGAATACCTGAACTGTTATAGTGAATGGCAATCTGGTCAGGCAGGTAGTACAATATATACAACAGAAAGGACAAAGAGCCTAGCAAGGATAAAATTTTTGTCAGGCGGATAGTTAAATAAAACGAACGCATACAGTACAGTAAAATCCATGAATACACACCGAACCCGTCTGGATTCCAGCTCCAAAGGTACATCTACTTCCTCGAAACCCCAAACTTTTATTATCAGAAGATGACAGCAGAAATTCAAATCCCTCAAAAAGAACAACCCGGCTGGTAGTAAACCAGACCGGGTTGTGGAAAAGAGTATAGGGAAAGAATATTACTGCTTCACTACTTTTATTTGCTCAACTTTGCCTGTCGCATCACTGATACGTACCAGATACAGACCTGTGCGCAGTGTGTGGGTATCAAAATACACCTGAGCCCCACCTTTGGCTAAACGAGTAGATATTTTACGTCCTTCCTGATTGATTAATTGCACTTTTGCCTGCTGATAGTCAGAACGAACCTGTACCAAAAGCTGGTGATCAAATGGCATAGGATAGGCCTGTGAAGTGTTGGCTACTACGTCCTGCAAAGCTGAAATACCTGACCGACTAGCCAAAGATGCACCTGTGGTAAAGGTAGTGGTGACATAGGTAGGTGCATTGGCATTGGGAATGTTGATGTACAATACCCGAACCTGGTAGGTGGTATTTGGTTGTAGTTCTTGGGTTGGTTGCCAAGTAGCAGTTACAGCACCAGATGTTTTTATGTAGTCATTTCCTGCCCAGTCTGCTGGATAGCGGTCAAGCTCATACGAACCATAAATCATGCTTATCCGGCAAGGCACACTGGCATCTACCGAATCTATCGGCGTATTCATCGCAATAACAGGCCGGGTAGATACATTGGTTGAACCACTGACAGGGCTGATAAAAGTAGGTGGTGCAAGCACACGACTGTTTCGAAGGCGTACAAGTTTTGGAATGGGATATGTACCCACACCCAATACCTTTCCTAAAGAATCTTCACTGGTAACGATGATAGAACAATTGGGCAGTGTAATGTCGTCTGGAAGGTTGATTGGGAAAAAAAGCTCTGGATTGAAAGTCTGATTTGCCAAGGCTTGTGCGGCAGACATAGTTACTTCCAGCTCCCGACTACCATATTGTGGATAGGGTCCTCCGCTGATAAGCTGTCCGGCTGAATTGGCCACCTTTAGCTTGAGTTTTCGGGCACTGGTGTGATTGGCATTGACCACCACTGCACCAGCGTAGCCCACACCGTTATAGCGGCTAGGACACGCATACCAGTAGGATGATATGGTTGGGCTGATTAGTATAGGTGCTACCAAAGCCGAAGCCGTAGTAAAGGTTGCCTTGATGATGCCTCCACCTGAAGGAGTGTTAGGGATGACATAAGATACTTCTATCTCATAGGTAGTATTGGGTTGAAGTGCCTGAGGCTTCCAGGTGTCAGAGGTTTGGTAAGTTTGCTGAAAGTCATTTCCTGCCCAGTCTGCTGGAGACCGATCTAGTCTATAGTAAACATATTGGATACTTTGCTTACAGCTGGTGCCTGCTCCTAACGTGTCCAAGGTGGTTTTCATGGTAATGGTAGGTTGAACGGCAACCTGCGTAGCACCATTGGTCGGGCTGACAAAAGCAGCAAAAATGCGGTTTTCCTGTAAACGAATCATATCCGAAACGGCAATAGTATTTACGGCTAGTACACGTCCTTGGGCATCTTCACTGGTGAGTACCAGCTTGCGGCTACGTACAGTATCACTCAGGGTAGAAGCAAGAAATATATCGGGAGTGAAGGTTTGGTTGCTCAGGGCTTCGGAAGCTGTCAGTGTTTTTACTAACTCACTCTCACCTTGCATAGGCCATGGTCCGCCACTGATCAACTTGTCTTTGTCGTCCAGAAATTTTAGTTTGAGTTTTCGTGCCTCTGAATTGTTGGCATTGACTGTCACGCTGATCGTTCCTGCTACTTTCTGATCATACCGGTGACGACACAGATACCGGGGCAGAGTCGTAATTAACAGGGGCTTGGGAGCATCGTCTGTCGTAAAGATGGTAAAGTACTGCTGTCCTAAAAACACCTGACCTGCACCTTCAGCCGTCAGTTCCAACAGGTATTGTTTGTTAGGATCCAGGCCATTTGGCGTCGGTAGTGAAAAGGTAACAGGCTGAGAGGCTTCTTGTGCAGACATAAAGGTATGACTTGTTGCATAGACCATTTGCCTAGGGTCATTGACAAGAATCTTGAAAATGAGTTTGTGGGCTTGTGAATTGCCTGCTAAAGCTACCACTTGGGTCAAGGAATTATACCCCACACTACTGTTTGGTATGGGAAATTGTAACACAGGGCTTTGAGCTATGCTTGTCCAAGATAGGAGCAATGCCAGCACGAAAAAAGAAAGATTTCTCATTGCAGTTAAACAATTAAAAAATAAAAAAAATTAAAAAATAAAATTTGCACTGCTTTTAAGCCTACTTTGCTAGTCAATACTATTTTTTGAAAAGTATTGACTAGCAAAAGTTAAACATGCTCTAAAGGCTGAATGCAATTGTTGAGTATTAGTGTTCAATCTGACATAAAAGTAAACATAAATAACAAAAAAAAAGATTATATCGTCAGATGAGCAGAGATAAGCGAAATTTATAATAGTAAGTCACACCTGTGATAAAACAAGCAAAGGAGGGGAGGTGGCAAGAAATACCCCCAGATCAGTGAGATCTAGGGGTTGTATACATAGACTGGTGAAGGGTACTTATTGTTTGACTACACGTAGGTGTTCATTATAGAAGAAAGAAAAACGATTAATGCCAAAGTAGAAAAAAGGTAAACAAACAACTGTATACTATCTTTGGTTATGCATAGCTGTATTTAAGTTGTAAAAGTGAAAAGAATACATAAAAATATCAACCACCAATACATAACTGTATGGATTTGGACAATAACTGTGGCGTTTGACTGTATAACTGGTTTTCCTAGGCAGCAAAAATCGGAAGAAACTTGATTGAAAAGACAGGAAACAGTAGCGGAAAGTCTGTTGGTCGAAAAAAAATAGTGAAAAAAAATTTGCACAACTAATTTTTAGCCTTACTTTTGTGCTCCCTAAGCCGAAGTGGCGGAATTGGTAGACGCACACGTTTCAGGGGCGTGCGAGAGTAATCTTGTGCGAGTTCGAGTCTCGCCTTCGGCACAGTCGAAAAAACCTCATTTACGCTATGTAAATGAGGTTTTTTTATGCCTATCTAATAGGTATACCGAAAATAGAGGAATAAGCTAGGAGCTGTTTTGTATTGCACCTAACAAGAGTGAGATTGTGTGGCAAGAGAGAAACTGTCGTATACATTTGTATAGTAGTAGGATTTAATTGTATAATTTCTGCTATTTTTTAACTGCTATTGTTATTTTCATTTCTCAAACAGATATTTGCCCCTCTCAAACCCATATTATTATTGGCTGTTTATACAAATTGAAATAATTTGATTACCCATAAACTATATCTCTATTTTATTTAGTGATTTCTATGAAAACCATCTACAAGTTTGCTTTTGCCTGTCTTTTGACAAGTGTTCTTCTTTTAAACGGCTGTTCCATACAAGAGAAAACTCAATTCAATGCCGATTTTTCAGGTGAAAACACAACCACAATGGATTTTACGTTAATGACTAAAATTCTCCGTGATCGGGATTCTACAGGAAATACTATGAAAGGATTTATGGACGGAATGAAAAAAGGAATGAGTGAGGCCATGGGCAAAAATACCAATCTGCGTATGTCTTTTGACTCTACTACCAATCAGTTGAGCATGACTTATGCATTTACAAACCTGTCTACATTGAATGAAATCCATGCAACTTTGCAGGAAAATAGTCAGCAGGGAAAGTCGAAGAAAAAAGCTAAATCTGTTAGTTATGCTTGGAAAAAAGCCAATAAAGTCTTAATAATGCCTGGGGTAGAAGGGGTGGAGTCTTTTAACCAGTTCTCTAAAAATGGCAAAAATATAGATAGCATGATGGTGTATGAAATGACGTGGGATTTCCCCAAAGAAATAGAGACGGTCAATGACAATCGTCTGCAAATTTCGGCCAATAAAAAAACAATCAGCTTACATACATCTGCCGATCAATTACTCAAGAAGCCATTGAATGAAATAATTATTACCTTTAGAGACTAAAATTGATAATCGGTCTCTATGCCTCTCACTACGAATGTACCTGCCTGGATGCGACACACATTGCAGCTGGCAGGTATCTATAATATACTCTGGGGTGCTTGGGTTGTTTTCTTTCCAACTCATTTCTTCGAACTGGTGCATTTGCCTCAGCCCAATTATCTCAGCATCTGGCAGTCTGTGGGTATGATTGTCGGGGTGTATGGGTTGGGGTACTACATTGCTGCCTACAATCCGGTACGTCATTATCCGATCATTCTAGTAGGCTTTTTGGGAAAATTATTTGGTCCGATCGGACTGGCTTTGTATGCTTGGAAAGGGGAAATTCCTTGGGCTTTTGGCTGGATAAACGTTACCAACGACCTGATCTGGCTCATTCCCTTTGCCTTAATTCTCTGGCATGCCTTTCAGGTAGAAAACATGCCCGCCGATAAGTAGTTACTTGCGTACAGGCATGTTTTTGATTGGTCAGTCACGTTAAAATGACTTATTGAATGGCAAATTTGGCATAGATGCTGTAGCGTACCTCAAAGGCTGAGAATTCTAGTTCTTTCTCCAGTCCACTGCTTTTGTTGTAGTTGTAACGATAGTTTTCTACTTGGTTTTCCTGCCGAGAATGCGTTGTATTATTTTGTTCCCGGATTTCGAGAGATTTACCTGTCTTTTCGCCAACGGCTGCTAGCAAGTAGTCTGCTTTTTCCTTTGCGGCTTTCATGGCTTGGATGCGTACTTCTTTGCGGATAGATTCAATCTGTGAATGACTGACCTTGGCAATTTCTGCTTCATTTACAGACGCACTGCTCAGTTCCTGAAACACACGTCGTACTTCAGTGGCTGTACTCACTTTGAGCAGGTAGTTTTTATGATTGATGATATCTTTAGAAGTCCAGCCTACTCGCACATAAGCTACATTTGCATCTGATAATGAGAGATTAGATACGTTGATGCCCGCTTGGCTGATGGCCGACTTCATTTTTTCCTCTTGTTGGGCAATGGTATTGCGTTCACGTTCTTTGAGCGTGATACGGATATAGATCTCATCTGGAATAACTTCCCTGATGGCTGTTCCGGTTACTTCAATATACGGTTTTTCTATCAGTGGTTGGGATGCAGAGGGTTGTGCTTTTGCATGCGTCAGGTATAGAAATACAACTGATAGGATAAAAAATCGGGTAAATCGCATAGAATTCTGGAAAAAGATAACAAACAAAAGATATAAGTATGTGATTGTCTGTAGAACGGCTAATGATTTGATTTTAGTATGACTGCTTAATAAATATTTTTTTGGTCAAAGGTAGGCTAGGTAAGTAATTGCTGCCACTCACCTGATTCTGCAAAATGTCGAATGGTTTCGTTGCGTTGCTCCAACAAACGGGTCATGTACTGTTTCAAAAACAGCCAGTCTGCCAGTTTACCCAATATTCCCAGCGGAGAAGTATAGTCAAATAGATCTGTCATAGTTGTAATGCCATTGTTTTCATGGAAATAATGGTCGTGGGTGAAGGAGTGAAATGCCCCTTGTACCATCTCATCTGCCAGGTGCTGGGGAGAGTTGCAGACGGTGATGCGGCTGGTGAGGGTTTGCCAGATGCCCAAATGTTTGGCCCGCCAGGTTACGGTTTCGTGTAGACCAATCAGGCCGGATGTGGTGCCAGCAATGGCTTGTTCGCCTGTGTGGGCAGTGGAAATTTTGTGTAGATCAATGCTTCGGGCAAGGTCAAAACAGATTTCTACCGGGGCATGTATATGTGTGACTAGGTGTATAACAGGCATATGCATTGGGTAAGAACACACAAGATACAAGTTAATCTGCCAACGTTGGTAAAATAAAGGGTTGGCAGGTTGAAAAATTACAGATTTAAAGTACAAGCCTACTAATGCTCTGATCGTCAGATTATATGGGCCACTTGTTTTATTACTTGCAACTTTCCAACCTTTCCTATCCCAACCGGCAATCTTCTAACCCATATTATGGTAGACGTTTTGTACGTCGTCGTCTTCTTCGAGGCGTTCGATGAGTTTGTCTACATCTACGACTTGTTCTTCGGAGAGGTGTTTGGTATCGTTAGGAATACGTTCAAAATCAGCTCCTTTGAGCTCAAATTTGCGTTCTTCGAGGTGCTTTTGTAAATTTCCAAAGGCTGTAAATTCACCATAGATGTTAATCAAACCAGATTCTTCGTCCAAAAACACTTCATCGGCACCATAGTCAATCAGTTCCAGCTCCAGTTCTTCCACATCTATATCTGGTGAGGCCGAAATCTTGAAAATACTTTTGCGTTCGAAGATAAAGTCCAGCATTCCTGACGTACCCAAACTGCCGCCTACTTTATTAAAATAACTCCGCACATTGGCAACCGTACGCGTAGGATTGTCGGTTGTACATTCTACCAGTATAGCTACTCCATGCGGGGCATATCCTTCGTAAACCATCTCTTTGTAGTCGGCTTCGTCTTTGGAAACCGCCCGCTTGATGGCACGTTCGACATTGTCTTTGGGCATATTTACTGCCTTGGCATTCTGCATAATAGCCCGCAGACGAGAGTTGGTGGTAGGGTCAGATCCGCCAGCTTTGACAGCAATGACAATATCTTTCCCAATTTTAGTAAAAGTTTTAGCCATCATGCCCCAGCGTTTGAGCTTTCTGGCTTTACGAAATTCAAAGGCACGTCCCATGGAAACGATAAAAATAAATGAATAGACAAAAAAAGAAGAGATAATGCAATTAGTACGTACTTACACAAGCTACTCTAAAGCCCTGAAAGGGCGTAATACGATAGCACAGGGTGTAGCCCTGTGAACCCTGTGTCTGTGTCATTTGTGTAAGTTCTCGTAATAAAAACGGTACAAAGGTAAAAATTCAGCAAAGATTTCAAAAGGAAAAGCAGTTTTGAACGTTTTTTCACAGACACTCTTTATCTTTAACGCATGATTTGTATATGCCCTAAATTTCGTCTATCTTTTTTCCTGTTGAGTAGCTTTTTGAGTAGTTTTTTTCTGACAACCCTAGGATTGACACAGGATACGTCCAGAGTGGTAGTGACCCGCATAGAACAGGTGGTGCGGGTATCGCCGCTGGTACTTAGTGTGATGGATGAAGAAAGCTTTCCTGACTACCTGACGCAAATGCCAGCCCTGACAGAGCAGGTTTATGCCCAATTGAAACCGCTGCTGGAACACAGATTTCCGGGTAAATCTGTGGGTTTTTCTCTACCTACTACGCCTTGGCTACGGTATCAGAATCTGGTAGAACCCCTGAAACCTTCTGCTTCAACAGGAGCAGGGACTTATGCAGTGGCTATTCAGCAAGTAGTACAACTGGTGACAACTGGCGCAGATACCGTAGGTATGCCTGTTCGTAATTTCCTGAGTACCTGCCAGGTTTTAGTGCAAGACAGCCGGGGGAAAGTAGTATTTACTCATACTGTTCAGCAGCCGTTTCGTACGGTTAGTCGGGCTGGAAATATGTCTGGCAAAGGCGAAATAACTGCCACAGACTGGGTGGATTTGCTGATACGTTCGGTAAAAGGGGCATTGGATGAAAAAGGTCCTAAACGTCTCTCTGTTCAGTCTTTCTACCGTCCGCCACTGACCATGGATTCGTATGGATTTCTACCCGGACAGACCCTGTTTTACACCTGGCAGGAAACCGAAACCGGAAGCAATTTTAAAGGAGCCAGCCGAGAAAAAAAAATTAGTTTTGGTCTGATGGGAACTACACCGGTACGCTGGAAATCGCAGCAGAGTTTTTCGCTGAACGAAACCTATATCCGGGGTGAGTATCGTACCCGTTTGCTGGTACAAAACACCCAGTCTGGCTCCGAATATGATATTACGGCTGTGGGGTCAGTGGTACGGGATTCTGCCAATTATTTTTCCAAAGTTGTCTCGCCTGTACAGGTTCGTTGTACGGCCCAACGCTTACTGGTAGGCGACTATACCCTAAACCACAATTCCATGGAAGGACAGGTGGGCTATGATATTTACAACCTACGGATGGTTTTGCCTCGCAATACTTTCGAACTTCGGATCAATGATAACCTACGGGCTATTATCCAGAAAGGAGGCAAATATGCAGGCAAACAAGCCATCTATCTGTCTATCCACAAAGAGGCCACCTCTGCTGAGATAGACAAAATTCTACTTTCCTTCTTGATCTTCCAAATGGGCAATGACCTAGGCGTAGACTTTCTGGGCTATTAATTTAAATGAACAAATGAGTGAATAATTATTGGCTCACTAGCGCAAGCGTCCGCTTGCGCCAGATGAGTAAATGAGGCAACTGTGTTGCCCGGTAACAGAGTTGTGGAGAAGATTCACGAAAGTCCCCAAGGATTATTTACTCATTTTCATTACCCGGATAATAGTAAGGATTATGTGAAAGTTCGTCATCAATAGAGTCATACTGGCTTTGCTCGCGGCGTTCGATCTCTTCCTGGGTAGCCAGCAGTTCTTCCATATTCTGGCGGAGTTCTTCTTCCTGCATACGCATCTGTTCGGCTTGTTGGCGGAACTCTGCTAGTAGTTGTTGGCTGTGTTGGGCCAGTTTGGCAGAGGATAGGGTAGAAGCAATGGTTTCGGCTAGTTTCTCAACAAATTCAATCTCATATGGTTCCAGTTTTTGGAAAGATGCCAGTTCAATCACTCCTTCAATCTTGTCATTGTTTTTTAGAGGCACCACCAACAGACTTTTAGGATTGGCATTGCCCAGACCCGATCGGATGTTGATGTAGTCCTCTGGAATACTGGTCAGGTAGATGGTTTCTTTTTCCAGGTATACTTGTCCGGCCAGTCCTTCGCCAATGGCAATTTCTTTTTGTAGGAATTTTCTACGTTCATAGGCAAAGCAAGCCGTGAGTTTGAGGTATAAAGTTCCTGCGGCATCTTCTTCTACAATAAATAGTCCACCTTGATTGGCGTGTATGTATTTGGCTAAGTTCTGAATGATCGCATTGGCAAGTTCAGTTACATCGGTATGGCTGCGTAAGATTTCGGCAAACTTTGCCAGTCCTTCAATAGTCCAGTTGCGTTTGCGGTCTTCTTCTGCTACGTTTTCCAGTTTGTTTCGCATTGCTACCAGGGCCTGTCCTAGTACATCATGTTCACTAGACGGTTGAAATTCCAGCCGGAAGTTGCCTTCTCCGATAGCCGAGGCAAATTCTACGGCTTTACGTAAGTTCTCTTTCAGTTGGTTTCCTGCATTGACAATGGCTGTCATTTCGCCAGATACTTTTGTCTGTGCTGTGTGTAGCTTGCCAGAAGCCAGTTCTGCGATCATCTCCGTTGTCATATCAATAGACTGCTGGGCTTTGCCAATCGCCAGATACCCTGTAAACAGAGCCGCTACTACAATAAAGATTGTTAGAAAAATGATGACCTGATTGGTAGACTCCATATTATTCCGGATGCTCTGCAAATCAACCGAAAGGGTTGTCTGTTGTTGGGATTGGAGTGTCTGGAGCTGGCCTTGAAGCATATTATAGGCTTGACCAATCTTGGGGATTATGGTTTTCAGCTCATCATTGTTGGCTTGAAGAGTTGCTTGGGCTGTAGAGTCTGTCGGATCTAGGTCTGCGTTGGCTAGAATAAGTTTTTTCTCTTCCTGCTGAGCTTTAGCATAGGTGTCTAGCCATGTCAGAATGCTTTTGATGGATGCTTTGGTCTCTTTATCCATTTGACTGGACAGTTGCTGCATTTTAGTTGCATTAGGTTCAACCAAAGATGACCAGATCTTTTCCCGTTCCAACTGGTATTTTTTTTCTTTGGAAAGAATGAAACTGAGTTGAGCATTGCCTGAGGCTTCTACACCAACGAGCATATTAGATGCTGCCATTGCCATCGGGAATTTCAGGTCAGCAGTTTGGTGTGTTGCTGCCAGTGTTTTTTTGTTTTGTACATAAATAACTGCTGCAAAAAATACAAATACGGCTACAAATGTTCCGCAAAGAATGATGACCCGACCCCTGGTCGTGTTCAACTGTAAACTAGCAATTAATTTTTTCATACGTAAATGATGAGCAGATTCAAGCCAGACTAAATATGTTGTAAAAATACTTCCTTCTATAATATAAAGAGCCGATAAAGTTTGTGGTTTTCAGTTGTATGTATGAAAAAAGATATTTTTAATCGGTTTGAGTATCAATAGGTTAAGGAATGGGTGACATCCGTTGGGGCGAATAAACCAGTCCGCCCCTGATCTGTAGTCGCCTAAACCCTTATGTTTGAAAACCATCACAGTTATTAGGCAACTGTCTGAACAACAGGTATACAGGCGGATTATTTGGAAGAGTGGATAGGTAATACTGGGTGAATTGTTATTCATTCCTACGAATGGTTCCTTTTTTTGATTTGTCTACCGCATACTGAACAGCAAGGGTAGTCAGGGCTGTGAGGATTTGGGTAGAAACGGATCTTATGCAGACCCATCGGTGGCTGGGTTGGGTAAGGTTTTCTTAGATCTGTGCTTCAAATTCTTCTGAAGAAGTACCTTTGCCATTGAAAACATCAATATAGAGGGTATACCCTCTGAGAAAATCCGTTTCCTGTTTGGTTACATTTCGGAATCGAGGTCTACATTGGGCCGGCGACCATAATCGTATTTGTCAGTGAATTGAGTCCTTTTTTACAGAGTTTTAGGGTAGGAGAGTAGCCTGATAACCAGCTTTTTGCAGTGCCTCTTGAATGTCAGAGACTTCAGCTTGCTCACCTGCTATGGTCAGAAGTTTGTCTGGACTGTTGGTATTTACTTCCCATTTTTCAATGGCTGATAAGGCATTCAGATACGGCGTAACAGTAGCAATACAGCCGCCACATTTGATATTGGTTTTGAATTGTAAAGTTTTCATACAAAACGAATGGGTTGGAGACGATAGACGGGGTCAAATAAAAGAAAATTTAAAGAATAATGTATTTCTTTTCAGTGTTTTATTTTTTACTGATTCCAACTTATATTTAAAAAAGTTAAAGATTTATTGGACTATTCTCTGTTCTATAGTCAATCAGGGGCTTGTATGGACGTGTTTGGCTAGATTTATTTGTTGGATATTTTCAACTTTTTAGACCTGTCTGGATACTTGTTCCCTTCTAAACGTATATATAAAGCATACACAATCAGTTTAAAATAAGATGTGACTTGTATCAACAGCAAAAAGCTCACAGATCTGCCATGATGGCAACTGAAAGAGGAGCTGTTTATCAAATACTTATCTTGATTAAACAGACTAGTGAATACCGATCGTTTTAAAACAAATGTGAGAAGAAAAGAGTTGGTATATGGGTAAATATTTGTATCTATGTGATAGACTGCCATATACAAGCCACCATTTGACCACCAGAATATTTCCTAAGAATATATACATACAAAAAAAAGTAGAAATAAATTTATACATTTTTAGGAAAAAATGTGAAAAAATTATAATAAAAAAAGATATATTTGCATAAAAACGAGTTGGTGCTTGTGTCAATACCTTTCATTCGCAAATCTATTTTCTGATAACTGATCGTTTTTTCGTAGGGTAATTTAGGGTTGATTTTAGTATATGCCTCCATTATGAGACATCTGGCAGCTTTTATACATACAAGACTAAATATATTCCGGCAATTGGTGTGTGTAGCTATGTATACGGGTTGCATCCTTCCGCTATGGGCACAAGAGGGGGGAGTTTCCCTACAGGCACGTGTCTCCATTGACAGTCTGACCCAGCTTCTGAGCCATCAGTTATCACCTACCCAACGCGTACCAGTCTATCTGAAATTATCTGAGCTTTTACGTTCCACCCAACCACAGACATCTCTTCGTTATGCACAGCAGGCGTTAACTATAGCTATACAGGTTCAGGATTCGCTGGCCTGTGCTGATGCACATTTTCGGTTGTCTAATGCGTATTTGCAGATGAGTGAACTTGCACAGGCATTAGAAGAACACCTAAAGGCCCAGGAATATTATCAAACCCATCAAGATAGCATAAAAATAGCCTATGGTTATCAGCAGGTTGCAGGTATTTATGGACGTTTGAATGAAACAGAACAGGCTATTGTATACCATAACAAGGCATTACACCTGTTTGAAAAGTATCATATTTGGGTAGAAGTAAACCATGTCAAGGGCAATCTGGCCATTGCCCATGGCAAACTTAAGCATTTTGCCACAGGGTTAACCTATGCACAACAAGCATTGGCTTATCACCGGAAGATAAATGACAGTACGCGTACGGCTGTAAATTTATATATTATAGGTACCAATTATTTTGAGCAGGGTTGCTATGCTGAAGCATTGCCCTATTTTCAGCAAGGCCTGGCCATTGTATCCCCTACCAATGACTACCGGATCTATTACTTGTACAGGGGAATTGCCCGGGTGTATTTTTTGCAAAACTACCTAGATAAAGCAGAAACATATGCCTTGCTTTCGTTAGAACGGATAAAAAAAGCAGCGGATAATAGTGCGGATAAAATCCAGCTTAAATATGCCTATGGCTTGCTGCATAAAATTTATACACGCAAAAAAAACTACCAGAAAGCCTTGGCATGTCTGGAAAAGGCCAATCAGGTAACGGAAGAACTAAACAGCTTTGAAAAAGGAAAAGAAGTCATTCGTATTCAGTCTGCCTATGCCCTGGAAAAACAAAAAATAAGCATTGAGTCGCTCAAAAAAGATAAGATACTTCAGGAAACAGCCCTTCAACAAAAGCGGCTACAGATTATTCTACTGGTCACAGGTATTCTTTTTTCGTTATTTGTGGCTGGAGGATACTTCCGGTCTGCATACATTCGGAAACAAAACAACCTGTTGCTGACCCGCAAAAATCTGGAAATTCAGCAACAGAAAGAATCCCTTGAAAATTATGCCGAAGAGATTTATGCCATCAATGAAGAATTGAAAATGATGAATGAGCAGCTGGATGAAAAAGTACGCCAACGAACCGCTGTCTTACGTTTGCAAAATACACGACTCATTGAATATCAGTTTATTAATGCCCACAAAGTACGAGGTCCGTTGGCCCGTATTCTGGGACTGGTGATCCTGATCAAAGACTGTGAGATGCCCGCCTATCCCAATGAATTGCTGGGACTACTGGAACGATCAGCCATTGAACTGGATACAGTTATTTATGAAATTAAAAATGTATTAGATAATGGTGGTGATAATCACAGAGATTCTGCGATGTCTGAGTCGTATACACTCGATCCTATAGAGCCGAAAATATGACTTCTGCTATCATTTAAATTTTACCACTCATGTCTGGTATGTATATGTTTGTAGCTCAAGGATGGTCTCAGAAGAGAGGTTTGTTTGTACAAACATGCCTGGGTTTCTTCTGTGTCTTTCTGATACAGGCACAGCCGGCAGTGACGGATAGTTTGGGAGATCGGCTGGAGCAAATCCATAATCCTGCCCGTCGGCTTTCGGTATGCCTGACCTTCACACAACACGCCTATGAAGCTACTCGTTTTGAAGAGTCGCTGAACTATGCACAACAGGCCCAGGTACTGGCTCGTTCCCTGAATGACTCGGTTCGTTGGGCAGAATCATTGTACTGGCAGTCCCGCAATCACCTGCAAATGAGTGATTTTTCAGAGGCCCTGGCTGCAGAACTCCAATCGTTAGAATACTATCTGCCACAGGCTGACAGCCTGAAACTAGCCTATGGATACCAGCAGCTGGCAACCATTTATAGCCGGTTGCAGGAGACCGAAAAGGCTATACTTTTTTACCACCGGGCGTTGGCTGTATTTGAAAAATTTCATTTGCCTGCCGAATATATGCAGTGCCACGCAGATCTAGGTCTTGCCTACACCCAGGCTGGAAAATTTGCCCAGGCATGGCTCTGTACCAAAGAAATATTGCCCTACTACATCCAGAAAAAAGATAGTGGAGCAGTAGCCGCAACATTTCAGCATATGGGTGAAATTTGCCGTCAGCAAGGGGCTCTGAAGCAGGCACAGATCTATTTTATGCAAGGGGTAAAATGGCTGCCTCCTACAGACTACAGCCGGGCGTATTACTTATATGAAAGCATCGCACAAACCTTGTCTCAACAGGAAAAATATGCACAGGCTAAAAAATATGCCTTGCTTGCACTGGAAAAAATAGAGAAAGTTGCCCACATAAGTGCGGATAAAATCCGGCTTAAATATGTCTATCATCTTCTGTTTCAACTCTCTAAGAAAGAAGGAAAGTATGAAGAATCTTTGCACTACCTGGAAAAAGAAATAGCTTTTACCGAAAAACTCGCAAGCTTTGAGGATGGAAAACAGGTAGCACGCATTCAGGCTGTGCAGGAGATAGAAAAAAAAGCCCTACTCATTGATTCCCTCCATAAAGATACGAACATTCAACAGAAAGACCTAGAACATAAAACCTTGCTTATTGCCCTGTTGGTCATGGGGGTTTTTTTCTCTATGCTTGCAGCTGGCGGTTATTCCCGGTCGGCATATATGCGCAAAAAGAACAGCCACCTGCTCAACTGGAAAAACCAGGAGATACAGAAGCAAAAAGAATCCCTTGAAAAATATGCCAGTGAGATTCATACGATCAACGAAGAACTGAAAACGATGAATGAACTGCTCGATGAAAATGTAAAAGAAAGTACACAAGCTTTATTTGATCAGAATAAGTGCCTGATTGAGTATCAGTACCTAAATGCCCATAAAGTACGAGGCCCATTGGCCCGCATTCTGGGGCTGGTCAACCTGATCAAGGTATGCGAGCTAGCTCCCTATCCCCTTGAACTGCTCGTATTGCTGGAACGTTCTGCGTTGGAACTGGACGAGATTGTGCATGAGATAAAAAATGTGCTAGATACAGGCGAGAACAAACCAGAGCCTTCTTTTCAGGAACACACCTGACCTCCCTACTCATTATCTGCCAAGCTTTCAGCTATGATGGGAGAAACACCTGTGTGCCGCACCTGTGCGCCAGCGTCAGGTTACAGCAGAAGAGACTTTTTTTATTTTCTCCCCTCAGGTGCATAATCTATTCTTTTTTACAAAACAAAATAACTGTCTGATATACAGTTGATTGTGTATTTTTTTGTACGCTGGATTAGGTATAGGCTAACTTTAAATACGAAATAGTAGGCTTTCTTTTTTAAAAAGATACTATTTTTGACCTGTCCATAGAAAAGGTGAAGGTTTCATCACAAGGGACAGTTGTTCATTCTAACCTTAAAACCATCATACAAAATGTCACAATATGACTTGTTAGTTCTCGGTAGTGGTCCCGGAGGCTATGTTGCAGCGATTCGTGCTTCGCAGTTAGGCATGAAAGTAGGAGTAGTGGAGAAAGAGTCGCTGGGTGGAATCTGCCTGAACTGGGGTTGCATACCGACCAAAGCTTTATTGAAAAGTGCCCAGGTATTTGAATACATTCAGCATGCCAAAGATTATGGCATTGAGGTAAAAGAGGCCACTGCTAACTTTACTTCAATGGTCAAACGCAGCCGTGATGTGGCTGGCGGAATGAATAAAGGTGTACAGTTTCTATTTAAGAAGAATAAGATAGACACCATCATGGGAACTGGTAAGCTATTGCCTGGCAAAAAAATAGAAGTTACAGATGAGGCAGGCAAGAAAACTATCTATGATGCCAAAAATATTCTGATTGCTACCGGTGGACGTGCCCGTGAGTTGCCCAATGTAAAGATAGATAACAACAAAATTATTGGCTACCGCAAGGCTATGTCGCTGGAAAAACAGCCTGCGTCTATGGTCGTGATGGGTTCAGGAGCTATTGGCGTGGAGTTTGCGTATTTTTACAAATCCATTGGTACCAAAGTAACCATCGTAGAGTTTCTGCCTCGTATTGTGCCTGTAGAGGACGAAGAAATCTCCAAACAACTGGAACGTGAATATAAGAAGATGGGCATTGAAATCATGACCAATGCCTCTGTTGAATCAGTAGATACTTCTGGTGAAGGCTGCAAGGTATTGGTTAAGACCGCTACTGGAAACGTAACCCTCGAATGCGACATCGTACTGTCTGCCGTAGGCGTGACGGCCAACATCGAAAACATTGGTTTAGAACAAGTAGGTATCAAAACGGATAAAGGAAAAGTCCTGACTGACGACTACTATCGCACCAACGTAGACGGATATTATGCCATTGGAGATGTAACCCCTGGCCCTGCCCTGGCTCACGTTGCCTCTGCCGAAGGCATCATCTGCGTAGAGAAAATAGCCGGACAGCATCCGCATCCATTGAATTACAACAATATTCCAGGCTGCACCTACTGCTCGCCAGAAATAGCCTCTGTCGGATACACCGAGCAGAAAGCCAAAGAAGCTGGATACGAAGTAAAAGTAGGCAAGTTTCCGTTTTCTGCCTCAGGCAAAGCCAAAGCTGCCGGAGCCAGTGACGGGTTTGTCAAGGTAATCTTTGATGCCAAATACGGCGAATGGCTCGGTGCTCACATGATTGGTCATAACGTAACCGAGATGATTGCCGAGGTAGTGGTAGCCCGTAACCTGGAAACCACCGGACATGAAATCATTAAATCTGTGCATCCACACCCAACCATGTCAGAAGCCATCATGGAAGCCGCTGCCGCTGCTTATGGCGAAGTTATTCATATTTAATGTGAATTGAGGGTTGGAAAATAGCTAGTTTTATTATCTAGAGTCAGCCTTTAGTAAAGTTTTAAACTTTGCCAAAGGCTGATGTAATTGTTTGATAATCAAATCTTAGTTTCATTCCTTGATTCATAATATTTAATAGGTTAAGTGTTGCAGATTAGCAATCTTTTAACCTGAAGCTTATCCATTTGAAAGGTGCAGCTTTACCAGCTCTTAGTCTGCAATTTCACCCACCATTGTATATGCATAGTTTCAGTCAACAGTTGGAGAGTCAGGGATTTGCACGGGTAGATGAGGTATTTACTTTGACTGAAATACAGGCTATTGTGGCAGCAATAGATTGTCATGCTGGAAGTTCGCCTAACTTTCGATCCAGCGGTGACCTGTTTGCTATTCGTTGTTTTTTGAAGGAAATCCCTTCCTTGCAGCCTTTGCTGTTCAATGACCGACTGACCGAACTACTGGCACAGGTACAGCCTGGATCAAAGCTGGTTAAATCTATTTATTTTAATAAACCTTCACGAGCTAACTGGATTGTCAACTGGCACCAAGATCTGACAATTAACGTACGTCAGAAAGTTGAATCAGATGGATTTGCCAACTGGACAACCAAAGAAGGCTATTTTGCGGTACATCCACCTATTTCCTACCTGCACCATACCGTAACCCTACGTATTCACCTTGACAACTGCGATGCCTCCAACGGAGCCTTGCGGGTGATACCCGGCAGCCATACAGCCGTGCGGCATATACAGGAGATTGCTGCTGATTTTTTTGCCCAAGAGGTGATCTGTGAAGTGCCCCAAGGTGGCGTGATGCTGATGAAACCCTTACTTTGGCACAGTTCCCGCCGTACCGAAAACAACCGAAGCCGACGGGTTATTCACTTGGAACTTTGCTCACAAGACTTGCCCACACCCCTGAGTTGGCACGAAAACGGATAAATTTAATGCGAGTTTGAGGCTTAAATGGGTGAATGGTGAAAAAACGACCGTTTTTACAGGTTTAGTAAATTGTACTATTTTAGTAGGTAAGTGTCTAGGTTTCATTTTAGATAGATTGTAATAGTGCTTTGCCTATAACCTGTTGTCGAATTCACGTTAAAATAGCTTATTCCCCAATTTCCTTTCGGATGCGTTCGAGCAAGTCGGCCATTTCCTGTAGGTATTTTTTGAGTATGGCAGGGGCATATACGCCTTCTTTTTCCGCTACAGCCAATGGACGGGTTTCTGTTTCTGCCAGATGGGGGTAGGAGTGAGAAGCGGACTGTTTTTCGTCTGTTTTAAACATAGGCTCCACTCCTTCGAGCAACCATTCACTACGCACCTGGTAGGCTCCTATAATTCCTACTAAAACTTTATAGCTAGGCATGGTTTCTTCAGTTTCCACCTGCCAGATCGTTTTTTGCACTACTCCAATGGTTTCTGCAAACTCCCGCTGGCTACAGTTTAGGCTTTCTCTGAGAATTTTAATCCGTTGATTGACAGTTGATTTCATAAATTTTGAAGATAAAAAGTAGTTAATTTTTTGACTATGCTTGTTTTTGAATACTTTTTATCGTTAGTTTGTGCTACTCCTTCACACAAAGATGGGAAAGGGAAATGAGGAAGACAATACAAAATAGCATCAGAAGAGAATTTATTGGATGGATAGGGCAGGAATTGTAGATGATGTAAAGAAGGATTTGTTTTTCTGAAATCATATTTTTTTACTAATTTTATCACTTAAACTGTTTTTTGTATGAATCTAAATGAACGCATGCATCAAGTAGAAGAAATGCTGGCGGAAGCACTGGCTAAAATGGACAATCAGAGTATTGACATTGCTATAATCAAACAGGAAGTAAATAAACTGCGAACGGGGCAGTTAACACTCATGCAAGCTTACTTTCGGCAATCAGATACACTGGAACATCTGTTAATAAAAACTACTAAAACAGATGAAAGAGTGACATCCCTTGAAGCAAAAGTGGATTCACTAGATCAGAAAGTGGATTCACTAGATCAGAAAGTGGATTCACTAGATCAGAAAGTGGATTCACTAGATCAGAAAGTGGATTCACTAGATCAGAAAGTGGATTCACTGGATCAGAAAGTGGATTCACTGGATCAGAAAGTAGATTCACTGGATCAGAAAGTAGATTCACTGGATCAGAAAGTGGATTCACTGGATCAGAAAGTAGATACATGGATGGGATCGGTTAATGGTAATATAGCCTTTCTGATAGAGAAAGCAGCTAAGACAGATGATAAAATGGATGAAATGGCTCGGTTACTGCATGTATTGGTTGACAGATCCAAATAAGACCATCTATTTTTCAAACAGTAGAGAATATAGTTTCGACTTCTCTATTCAGCATATAGTTACCTAGCTAGCATAAAAATTAATGTAGATAGCTTCTATAGTGAGCCATAAAAATTCATCATGCATTTTGAAGCACAACTTATTTTTTTTATAATTCTTTCAACCGACGTATGACACAAACCATTGTTTTTTCTCCTGAAGCCCCATCTCCTATTGGACCATATAGCCAAGCTGTATTGGCGGGCAATACTTTGTATGTATCTGGACAAGTAGCCATTGACCAGGCCAGCGGTAAGCTGATCACAGATCAAGGCATTGTAATGGAAACCCATCAGGTGATGCGTAACCTCAGATCTATTCTTCGGGCTGCAGGAACTGACTTCGGAAACGTAGTTAAATGCAGCATTTTTGTCAAAGACCTCAATAATTTTGCTACGATTAATGAAGCCTATGGCAGCTATTTTGACGAAAATCCACCAGCCCGTGAAACGGTAGAAGTAAGCCGCCTGCCAAAAGATGTAAACGTAGAAATTTCCTGTATTGCGGTTTTGGACTAACCATAAGACTTAAGAATATAAATGCTGGATTGTGAAATGGATAAATGGCTGATATATAGTTTTTTATCTTGATTTGGATCCGGTCTGCATTAGATTAGCCGCTATACAAACGAGCTTTACTGTTCGTAGTAAAGCTCGTTTGTATAGTGGCTAACTATTTTTTCGGTTTGTCTGTAATCGTCCGTTGCAGGTCTTGCCAACTGGCTACTTCCAGATACATGGTATCTACATAGCCATAGGTAAATAGTCGGTTTTCAGTTGGTTTTCCATACGTATCTACTTCTACTGTAGACCAGTCGCCGCGGGTAAACTTGAATTCGAGGTAGTTGCGTTTGCGGGGTAGGTTGATGGTGTACGTCCACTTGTGAGTCCAACGAAGTTCAAATTCAGGATCATGTGGTTTCCAGTTATTGAAGTTGCCTGCTAGAAATATCCGATCTCCATCTGGTGTAGAAGGGGGGACTTTTACGATCAGCGTAACCTTGTCTCGGTGGGTTGGGATAAGCAGGTCTTTCCAATTAGACACACATACCTGTACTGTATCTTCTAGTCCATACCGGAAAATACGGTTGGGAATGGCATTTCCGATAGCACTGACTTCTTCTTTTGCCCAGCTACCCCTGTGAAACTTATACTCAATTTCGCCAGATAATGCTGTCAGACGAATGCTGTATTTTCCAGAGGCATTTTTCTTAAGCCGATAGCGGGAATCAGTGGCGGCCCAGTTGTTGAAACTACCTGACACATACAAACTATCCTGTGGTGGTGTGTTGGCGGGCAGTGAATCCAGAATCAGTGTTACTTGGTTGCATTGCGTGGCATTCAGGTCTTTCCAGCTCATAATGCGGGTATATACGGTGTCTGTTTGCTGGTAGGGCAGATAACGGACTGAAAGGTTGTTTCCACACAGGTCAGCTTCTACGGTAGTCCAGTCGCCGCGGGTAAAGCGGTACCGAATGGTACCACTTCCAGCAGGTAGTGTAACAGCGTAGGTACTGTCTTTCGGATTAAGGGTCAGAGCATAGGTGTGGTCGCCTGGATCCCAGTAATTGAAATTGCCAGAGACAAAAATAGCAGAGCCAGGAGGGGTGTTGGAGGGGATGTTTTGGACTATAATCGTTACCTGCTGGCAGCCTACTATCCATAGCCATACCAAACCCAGACTTGCCAGGCGAAACAACCGAACCCGCATGGATCTTTCTCTACTTGTACGCATATCCATCTGTATTTTCTTTCTGTATTTTCTCTGTTCAAGTTCATTCACCCATCCAGGCCAAAAAGCCAGGTACTCGTACACGACTAATCAGAATTTCGTCGTCATCACAGGCATTCAGAGTTACTTTCAGGCGACTGTTAAAATAGCGGTTTACCTCACTAATAGCTTGAATGTGAGTCATGTATTTTCGACTGATTCGGTAAAATTCATCAGGATTGAGCAGTGTTTCCAACTGATCCAGTGTATAGTGAATGATGTATTTCTTACGATCTGAAGTGACCAGAAATACTGTATTGTCTTCGGCAAAGAAATAGGCAATCTGCTCGGTTAGCACATAGCGAATCTTGTCGCCCAGCGTCACGGCAAAGCGGCTTTTGTAGCAAGTTTTGTCAGATTGTAGCAGTTGTCGCAGTTGTCGGATATTCCAGCTGGGTGCAGTTACTTCAAAATGTTGCTTCAGTAAGTCAAACTTCTGTAGAGCTGACTGAAGGGCCTGTTCTTCAATGGGTTTGAGCAGGTATTCGATGCTAGTAACCTTAAAGGCCTGCAAGGCATATTCGTTGTATGCGGTGGTAAAAATAACTGGTGAAGGAACAGCTACCTGGTCAAATATTTCAAAGCTAAGCCCGTCTGAGAGGCGAATATCCATAAAAATCAAATCAGGCTTGTGTTGCCGCTGCAACCAGTCTACGCTATCTTCTACCGAATCCAGACATTGAACTACCACGGCCTCTGGCTGGCAGCGTTGTAGTAGTCGTTTGAGTTCTTGTTGAGCCAGTGGCTCATCTTCAATAATAAGTACATTCATGCGTAGGTGAAATAGACAAAAGTACGAAATTTCTGCAAAAAATTCCCTCCTTTTCAGAATCTATAGTATCTTTGAGCTTGGCATTTGGAGAGATAAGACAGAAGCTTTTCTGTCTGTGTGCTGCAAAGCTACTATATCTGTTGAATGATGAAGACAAGTTACAAAATTTTGCTTTTTTGTGTGGTGAGTCTGGCCTGTATTGGCTGTGACCGGGTAACCAAAGAACTGGCCAAAGATCACCTGAAAGATAAAGAGCCACTGTCATATTTAAATGACACAGTGCGTCTGGAATACGTCGAAAATACGGGAGCTTTCCTGAGCTTGGGTTCAGATCTGCCTCAGGCTGTTAGTTTTTGGGTGCTGACCATGCTTCCCTTGAGTTTTCTGATTGGATTGTTTGTGTATGCGATGAAGAAATCTAGTCAGCTGAACTGGCAAATTCTGCTTCCACTGGCCCTGATCTTTTCAGGAGGCGTAGGAAATATCATTGACCGTATCTTTTTTGATAGACGAGTGACAGATTTTATGAATTTGGGAATCAGTCAGTTACGTACTGGTATTTTCAATTTTGCAGATGTATTTGTGACCGCAGGTGTGCTTATGATTGTATTCCTGAGTCTGACTGGAAAAGATACGTTTCCGAAAACGAATGAGTGAGTGAGTGAATAGTCCTTGGAGAGTTTCACGAATCCTCTCCACAGGTCTGTTACTGGGCAACACAGTTGCCTCATTTGCTACCTCTGTTCCAGATTTGGAATCTGGAACGAATCTGTGGTGGATTTGTAATCCACCAAAATGCCATAGCATTTTTGGGTGTTAGGCACAGGATCTGTTTGTGTGTGAAACCCACCAGGTGTTTGGATCAAACAGCTCTGACAAATGCTATCGCATTTGGTGGATTGCAAATCCACGACAGGCACGTTCCGGATTGCAAATCCGGAACAGCATTGGGCAACGGAGTTGCCTCATTCACTCATTTAAACCTGCATGAGCAACGTTTCGGTTGTTTTTAGCAGTGGAATTTTTACGCGAAAAAAAAGATCGGTTTGTTGTACCTCCACCTGTCTTCTGGTAATGAATCCATAACGACTATGAATATTTTTTAAGCCAATCTCAGACGAAAACTCTTTGACAGGCTTGAGCTGTAATGGATTCTGAACAGTGAGGTAGTCGGCCTCCTCCTGAAAAATGTGTATGTCCAGCGGCTTTTTTTGCGAAACAATATTATGCTTAATGGCATTTTCGATCAGCATCTGCAAGGTAAGTGGGGCAATAGCGTAGCTATGTGTGGACGGGGGCAACTGAATTCGGATAGACAGGCTTTGCCCAAACCGAAGATCCATCAGATAAGTATAGGCTTGAAGGAATGTCAGTTCTTCTTCTAGTGAAACAAGTTCTTTGGTGCGGTTTTCTAGTACATATCGGTATACCTTGGCCAGTTGACGCACAAACTCAGCCGCCGTATCTGGATCTGAATAAATCAGCGACGACAGGGTGTTGAGGCTATTGAAGAGAAAATGCGGATTGACCTGTGTTTTGAGCATTTCCAAGTGAAACTCAATGTTTTCTTTTTTGAAACGTTCTAACTGGGCCAGTGACATCCGCCAGCGGTTGAGCAAGTAAATGCCTAAGTCTGCCGAAACTACTACTGTCACCAGCAGTACCGATATCAGGGCAATCATCCCTTCGTCTGCTAGGTTTATAAACGAAGCATCTGTGTAGAGCCAGTTCCGCAGCCCTATGTTTCGCAGTCCTAGCATGATTAGCAGCACCCATGCATTGTAAGAAAAAAGTTGCCACCCAAAACGACAGGTATACGAACGTGTCCAGGCCATGTATTGATTCAGGTACCGTTTGAGTGTCCACAGACCTGCACAGATAAGCGTAGCCAGTAGCAGAACTGTTAGTACTTTAGACCGTTGCCAGTCTATGGAATACTGGCGGTATTTTAGCATAAAAACCAGTTCCTGCACCCAATAAATACTACCTCCTACCAGGAGAATACTGCCTACCTGCCAGCCGTGTTTTTTGAACGAAATTTCTGTCAGATCTATCATAGGGACACATAGACAAATAGATTGCCTGAGTTGCAAGATAAGAATAATCTGTGACTAGTATAGGAGAGAAGGGAAGAAGAGGGTAAACTTTACATGTCTACGGGCAGAAAAACTTCTTCGGATGAAGAAGCCTCCCTGCCCGTAGATTGTATTGTGCTAACTATCTATGTTTTCTGTTCAATAAAGGTATTTACTACATAGAACAGGTATAAAAGTTGTGTATACACATGAAACTGACGAATAAAATTATATCCGTTTAAGCACCATATCCTGCCGAATAGCCATGGTCTTGATCCAATTCTGGACACTCACATGATTTACCTGAAGTACACGGGCAATGGCTCGCATGCCTAGACCTTCCTGGTGCATCCGGATGGCTTGCAATTTCATCTCCATGGGTTTGGAAGTGGATTTTTGTTTAACGGTGTACCGGTAGCCGCATTCTTTGCACTGATACCGTTGACGACCTCCAACGAAGCCATCTTTCATGTACTGTTCTGATTTACATTTAGGACAATCCATACGTTTTTAAGAGTTAAATAAGGTGAACTATTAGGGATGTATTGGGTAGAGAAGACGAGAGGTCTACCTTATCTGCAACTTAACAGGGAATGCCTATAAATGAAAGATGATACAGGTGAACTAAATAATAACTAAGGTCAGTTGAGGAATATCGAAAGTGAATTGTAATCTATAATTACCATACAAAATAACGTTATTTTCACATTTGCCTGTGAGAATAACTGCCAGAAGATTTTCTGTATGTAGAGGTTGGTAAAATGTTATGAAAAGTAAAAAATATCTGTCATTTTGCAGCCTGATTGAAAACTAAAAAACAGCCGTAAGCGGATGTAAGCTATTGGCTATTTTTAGTATGGATGATTTGAAAATATCTAAATAGTTGATTGTTAAATGGTTAATGAAGTTCTTCTGCCCATGAAGCAGGTTTCAGCTTGCTACGTTCAATTTTGTACGGGAAAGTGTATGTAAATACATCGAATCAAAAAAGCATCAAACCATTTTGCCATTTACGCATCAGTCCCAATATGTAACCTATTCATACAAACTAAACATTTCTTTAAGAACCTTGGCCAAAAAAACCTTTTTCTGCATAGATGCCCATACGTGCGGCAATCCAGTTCGGCTGGTAGCCGGAGGAATACCCTTGTTGCAAGGGAATACCATGAGTGAAAAACGCCAGTATTTTCTACAAAACTACGACTGGATACGTAAAGGACTCATGTTTGAACCCCGTGGACATGACATGATGTCGGGAAGTATGCTCTATCCACCCAGCGACCCTGCCAATGACATTGGCGTGCTGTTTATCGAAACCAGCGGCTGTCTGCCTATGTGTGGACACGGTACCATTGGTACGGTTACCATCATGATTGAAGAAGGACTCGTCATTCCGAAAGTTCCCGGTCAGCTACGCCTCGAAACACCCGCTGGACTGGTGCTAGTTACCTATAAGCAGGAGGGAAGCAAGGTAACTTCGGTACGACTGGTGAATGTGCCCTCTTACCTGGCTGCGGAAGGTATCACTGTCGAATGCCCCGATCTGGGTACACTGACGGTAGACGTAGCCTATGGCGGAAATTTCTATGCCATTGTAGATGTGCAACCAAACTTTCAGGGACTGGAATACTACACTGCTGCTGATCTGATTCGCTGGAGTCCGGTGGTTCGGGAACGTATCCGGGCCAGTCACTCGTTTGTACATCCCGAAAACCCGACCATCAGTGGCCTGAGCCACTTATTGTGGACGGGCTCAACGCTAAGCCCTGATGCTACCGCACGAAATGCCGTTTTCTACGGCGACAAAGCCATAGACCGGTCGCCGTGTGGTACAGGCACCTCCGCACGGATGGCCCAGTGGTATGCCAAAGGCAAACTCCGCAAAGGCGATGTATTTATCCATGAAAGTATTATTGGCAGTCGTTTTATTGGCACCATCGAATCTGAAACCCAACTTGGGCCACACAAAGCTATGGTACCTGCCATTGAAGGCTGGGCTAAAATATATGGCTACAATACGATCACCATTGACCCCGAAGATGATCCGTATGCGTATGGATTTATGGTAAAATAAAGATATGACAACACAAAAAGAAATATTGATTATAGGTGGGGGTGTCATAGGCTTATGTACAGCTTATTCCCTTACCCAACGTGGACATTCAGTGCGGGTACTGGACAAAAGTACCATGCAGGACGGTTGTTCGTATGGCAATGCAGGGATGATAGTGCCCAGTCATTTTATCCCGTTAGCTGCTCCCGGAATGGTGATGCAGGGCATCCGCTGGATGTTCAACTCCCGTAGTCCATTTTATATCAAACCACGCCTGAGCCGTGACCTGATTGCATGGGGGTGGAATTTTTACCGGGCCGCCACTGAGTCGCACGTGAACCGTTCCATGCCTGTGCTGCGTGACCTGAACCTGCAAAGTCGTAACTTGTATGCGCAAATGGCTCGCATAGATGCGTTTGCGTTTGCCTTCGAAACCAAAGGTCTGCATATGCTTTGCAAGACAGATAAAATGCTGGAAGAAGAAGCCCATGTCGCACATACGGCACAGGAACTGGGCATCGAAGCCCGTGTGCTAAACCGTGCCGAAGTGCATGGTCTGGAGCCAGAGGTACTGCCCGATGTAACCGGTAGTGTGCTCTATCCCGGTGATGCTCACTTGCATCCTAATATGCTGGTCAGTGGTCTGAAAAAATACCTATTGGAAAAAGGTGTGCGTATAGACGCTGAAACCGAAGTGACCAGTTTTGTAACAACCAAAAACACGATTACAGAAGTGGTGACCTCCAAAGGACGCATGAAAGCCGATGAGGTGATACTGGCGGGAGGGGCATGGTCACAGGATATTGCCCGTATGTTAAGCTTGAACCTTCCCATACAGGCTGGAAAAGGCTACAGCATTACCCTACCCGAACCCGACAAAAGACTCCGCATTCCGACCATCCTCACTGAAGCCCGTGTGGCCATGACACCCATGCATCGTCAGTTACGGATTGGTGGAACGATGGAAATTGGCGGTATTAATCAGACTATTAATCAGAATCGTCTACAGGGTATTTTACAGGCTGTAGGACAGTATATTCCAGACTATCAGATTGCGATTCCACCTTCATCACAGGTATGGTCGGGTTTGCGGCCGTGTTCGCCAGACGGATTGCCCTATATTGGCAGGCTTCAGAAGTACCAGAATATGGTTGTAGCCAGCGGACATTCTATGATGGGTCTCAGCCTGGCTCCCATTACAGGTAAACTGGTAGATGAAATCATCGCCAACGAAAAACCCTCTGTTTCCCTAAACCTTCTCTCTCCTGAACGGTTTAAATAAACGAGTGAGCGAGTGAGTAAATGAGGCAACTTTGTTGCCATTGACAGACCTTTGGAAAGCATTCACGAAAGTTCCCGAGGATTATTTACTCACTTGCTCATTTAAAAAAAACAAAAATATCACACAGAAGGGAATCATTTGCCTTGCAATACAGGTCTGCCCAAAAAGTCTGTAACAACATAGCTCACTTGAACATTGTAACAGATAGCCTGTTTAGATACATTCAAATTACACTTTTAATTGTGCTGACAGTTTCCTACCTTTGCGGGCTTTTTTTATGCATGATGGAGGAACTGTCTGGATGTAAACAGACAGGGAAGCCTATGAATTTGAATATATACGCATGAGTACTATTTCTTGTGGAATTGATTTTGGAACGTCCAACTCCAGTATAGCCCTGGCAAAAAACGGACAGATTAGCCTAGTGGCTGTAGAAGATGCACATGTGACCATACCCAGTGCCATCTTTTTTTCCTATGCCGACCGAACCCCATACTATGGGCGGGTGGCTGTGAGACAGTTTTTGAATCGGCAAGATGGGCGGTTTATGCGAAGCCTGAAACGGGTATTGGGTACATCAGTAATGAAAAATGGAACGATTGTACAAAGCAAGCTGCTCAAGTTTGAAGATATTATCGGTGGATTTCTCCTAAACCTAAAAGACAAAGCTGAGTTACAAACTGGCCAGGAACTGACCCGTGTGGTGATGGGTCGTCCGGTGCATTTTGTGGACAATGACCCAGAGGCTGATGCCCGTGCCGAAGCGGAGTTACAAGCCATTGCCCAACGCATTGGTTTTACAGAGGTAGCCTTTCAGTTTGAACCCATTGCTGCTGCATTTGCCCATGAGGTTCAAGTCTCAGGCGAAAAGCTAGCCATTGTCGTAGACCTAGGTGGCGGAACGTCTGATTTTACGATTATCCGACTTTCAGACCAATATGTTCGCAAAACAGATCGGTCTTCTGATATTCTAGCCAATACGGGTGTGCGGGTAGGTGGAAACGACTTTGACAAAGACCTAAGTCTAGATGCGATTATGCCCGAACTGGGCTACAAGACTACCTACGGCGACAAAAAACTACAAGTTCCCCTCAGGCCTTACTACGACCTATCAGAATGGAGCAAGGTAAACTTTCTCTATACCACCAAACTAGTGATCCAAACCCGGCAGATGCTCAACCAGTCGCACGACAAGGTTCGGTTTGGACGATTGTTACGGGTATTGGAGCAGGAAACTGGACATGCCTTGCTGGCAGCCATTGAGGAGGCCAAGATAGCCCTGACCTCACAAACGGAGTTTCTGGCTCCATTTGATTGCATTGAAAAAGAACTGTCAATTGCCATCCATCGGCAACAGTTTGAAGAAGCCATTCAGGAAGAAATTGACAAAATCACCCAGTCTGCCATCGAATGCCTACAACTGGCTCAGGTACACAAGGATGCTATTGAATTGGTGATCCTGACGGGAGGTTCTACCGAAATCCCTATGATCCAGTCGGCTTTCCGCAACCTGTTTCCTAACGCCGCCATTGCTGACGAAAACAAACTCTCTAGTGTCGGATTAGGCCTAGCGTATGATAGCCAGAACCGATTTCGCTGATCGTTAAAACTGATTAAATGAGACATCAGGTAGGCACAAAAAAACCGCTCCAGAAAGCGGTTTTTTTGTGCTATTTTTTTAGTCAATACATGCAAGGGCTTGTTCAATGTCGCTGATGATGTCGTGGTAGTTTTCCACACCAATGGAGAGGCGAATCATTTTTTCAGTAATGGACAATTCCTTTCGATGAGCTGGGTCTACGTCTACGTGGGTCATGGTGGCTGGGTGTTCGGCCAGGCTTTCAGTGCTACCCAAACTAACAGCCAATTGAATCAGATTCAGGGAGTTGAGGAATTTGAAAGCTTCTTTTTCGCCCCCTTTGACATCAAATGAAATCATGCCGCCGTTGGTATAACACTGGCGTTGTCGGATCTGGTACTGTTCGCCATCGGCTTCAGTCAGGTTGCCTAGGTAATATACCTTTTCCACTTTGGGATGTGTATTGAGAAATGCGGCTACCCGTTCGGCATTAAATGCCTGAATGTCCATGCGGGCTTTGAGGGTTTCGAGGCTTCGGAGTAGTAGCCATCCAGTCCACGGGCCAGCCATATTTCCCAGAAACGTTCGAAGTCCTTTTACCCGTTTGATCAATGCATGCGAACCCAGACAGGCTCCTGCAATAACATCACTATGTCCACCGATGTATTTAGTGGCAGAATATAATACCAGATCTGCTCCATGTTTGAGGGGATGTTGCCAGAGTGGCCCCATGTATGTATTGTCTACCGCCAGATAGACAGGCTGATCAGGTTTGGAAAAATAATCGGCTATTTTTTTACTTCCGGCAATGTCAATCAGGTCATTGGTTGGATTGGCGGGAGTTTCGATGTATACCATAGCCAGTTTATCGGCCATGCCACTGTTTTTGACTTGTTCAATCACTGTGTCGGGTTGCTGACCTACTTTAAAGGAAGCTACCTGAATGCCAAATTTGGGTAGAATTTTTCGGATAAAATGATCACTACCACCGTAGATTGGGGTGCTGATGAGCAGCAGGTCGCCGGGTTTAAGGAATTCGAGTAGCACCGTAGTAATCGCAGACATGCCACTTTCAAAGACCGCACAGGCTTCTGCTTCGTCCCAGAGGCAGAGTCGGTTTTCAAGAATTTCTAAGTCGGGGTTGTTGATCCGGCTGTAAATCAAGCCTAGTTCTTCGCCTTCTTCCATAGCCCGGTGTCCATAGGCCAGTTCAAAAAAAGCTTTGCCTTCTTCGGCTGTTTTAAAAACAAAGGTAGAGGTTTGGAAAATAGGACTTTTGATGGCTCCTTCCGATAGTTCTGGCTTGTATCCATAGGACATCATCAGACTTTCAGGACGCATTTTTTTGGGGGATTCCATATTTGTTTGTTGGGAGAAACCCAGATACTACCGTTGTAACTGGCCATCAAAAATATAAAATAACTCCCATAGCTCAATCATCTGATAAATTATCTTTTTACGTAGAAAGGGAAGGCTTTGCTCAAAGCGAAGCCTTCCCTGAAGGATTTCTAACAACAGATCAGTTGGTTACGTTAATTGTTATGAGCTACAAAGATCTTTTTGACTACACCCAATCGGCTCAAAAAAATCACCTTTTCGCTTTTATGTAAACAGCTTCTTAATCTTTTTGGGTGGTGTCTGGCAGATGGGTCAGGATACGCATAATCCGTTCTTTGTCTTCCTCACTGTCAGTCCAGCCTTTTTTACTCCGCATCTGCTTGACCACATAGGGTTTATAGACCTGCTGAAGTCGCCAGTTAGTGATATAGGAGGATGGGATAACCACACAGATGTGGCGTTTGGATCGGCGGTGTCTGCCAATCACCTTGCACCGCTCATAAGTGTCGCCTCCTTTGGGTGGAAAACAGTATACTTTGGTATGAGACGAGAAGTGTTGGGTTTCTGTTTTTTCGTCTTCGGTAGTAGGTGTTTCCGTGCGGTACTGTTCGTCTACGATGTTGCCTACCAGACACCAGATAAATTCTCCACTTTCCGTATTTTCTGCGGCATCTTCTGTGGGCACAGAGGCAGGGGCAGGAGGTGAAGGTTGCCGACGTTTAGGATCTTTGGGTTTTTGCTCCTTGGGTTTTTCTCGCCTACGTTTTTCTTGGACAGTCGGGTTGGCCGATTTTTCTTCTTTGGGCTGAGTTTGAGGAGGACGAGCGGCAGGTGTGTCACTTTTGGAACGAAATATAGTTTTTAACCAGTCAAACATACGATAATAGTAATAATGTTAATTTTAATGTATTAGGTAATATTGTTTATAGTACTTAGTATGGGTTTACAGGCACAGATTTGGTTTTTACTACCAGCGCATCATCAGTCATTACACTGTAGCGAATGATGACATAACCTGGATGGGCCGAATCTTTCGAAATGGCATCCACGCCGTCTTCCCATTGGCTACAATGGGTAGAGATAGCAGGAACGGCCGATACCCACTGCTGGTGCTGGAAGGTATAGACCAGATATCCATGCCAGCAGCTTGTCCACCAGTCGGGCAGGAGTCCTATTTCATCAGCTCCATCTCCGTTCAGGTCTCCTTCATTAACGGGTATTCCACCAATACAGTTCGTAATGGGCAGTGTAGGTAGGGCAGGTGTGGAAAATTTCAGCAAGCAATTGCATTCACCTATACACTCCATATCTTCTGCCAATGCCGATTCCTTTTTCTGCGGAGCCACTAGCCATACAAGCTCAGTTTTCCCATCGCCGTTAAAGTCTCCTGATACCGCATTTTCAGGAACGGGTTGTTTGCGTTCCTTTTTTTTTGCCAGATTCAGATCCGTAACCGAATCTCCTTCCGTCACTATTTGCCAGCCATCAGTGGTTTTTCTGAACATCAGGTACGAAGGATAATCCTTGGTTTGCTGGTTCAGTGTCACCCGTTTGGCAAAGGTACAGGTTATTTCGGTATCTGTATGCGTGTGGGTGTGTATGGAACCTAAAATTTGCTGCGAATAGTCTGGATGTGTGCGAAAAAAAGCAGTTTTGGCTTGAATACATGCCTTTTTATCCAACGACGTCTGGTAAAACAAAACAGAATCGGCGAAGAGATGTTCGAAAGAAGTCAGATTTTTTGGGTGGTGAGCCTGGTTCCATTCATTGACCAGCTGGGTGCAATGAGCAACTGGGTCTGTTTCTGTAGCAGTAGAATGGACATCTGTACCACTACAGGCTGTGAGCAGGTAGAAGCCCATAAACAATACCGCCAATAGGTTTACGATAGGCATCTTGTTTGTGAGGGTATGAGTAGAAATTTTGTCCATCCTCAAAAATACAAAGAAACTCTGAAATGCAATGAATGAATGCGTAACAAAGCTATAGAGAAGATTCGTGAAAGTCCCCAATAATTATTTACTCATTGTTTTTTACCCCATTCAACTATTCAACCGATGATTACAATTACCACAACCGATGACCAAAAACGACGCAATTGAGAAGGCAAGGAGTTATTTTCAAGGTAAAATTATATGAGCATATTTTTACACCCTTAATTCAGTAACGCATGAAAACCATTCGTGAAATCCAACCATTTGCCACCTGCGAGGTATTGCAGATCACTAGCCGAGCCTTTGCCAATCATCGGTTTATTCCTACCAAATATACCTGTGATGGCTGCAATGTAAATCCTCCATTGGAAATAGATAAAATTCCCAACCAGACCCAATGCCTGGCACTGGTTGTAGATGAACCAGATGTAGCACAAGCATCTGCATGGTGGGTGGTGTGGAATATTCCTGTAACCCAATATATTCAGGAAAACAGTATTCCGGGTCAACAGGGAATCAATGCATTTAACAGACAAGCCTATGGCAGTTTGTCTTTGTCGGCAGGTATACATTTGTATTCATTTAAAATATATGCCCTGGACGAGCAACTGAATTTGCCTACTACAGCTACAAAAACAGACCTGGAAATGGCCATGTCTAGGCATGTGCTTGCTTTTGGAGAACTAACTGGGGTTTATCAGAAGAGTATGTGGAGGTAGACAAATGAGTAAATAAAAATCAGGTCTCCGTGTTTTTTCTACTTGTAGTATTAAGTAGTGATGTTGGGTTGTGTATCTGTTTGATAGGCTGGGGTAGGAGTTAGGGAAGATTTTTTCTTCCCTATTGATTTACCCACCGCTACCACACCAAAAATAATCCCTGTTACTGTGGCCATTGCGCCTGTCACAGAACCATTCACCCAGACGGCCAATCCATAACCCAGTATAGTAGCCAGTACACTGACCAACGCCGACAGCCAGAGCATGGTCTTGAGTTGGTGCGTAATCAGATAGGCCGTGGCTGCTGGCACAATCAGAAAGGCTACCACCAGAATAGCACCCACCGACTCAAAGGCCGCTACTGTGGTCAGCGATACAATGCCCATCAAGGCATAATGCCATACCAACACCGAATACCCCAGCGATAAGGCAAAGGCACTGTCAAAGGTGGTGATAAATAATTGCTTATAAAATGTGACAATAAAAAATATTATGATAACTAAAACCGAGCCCATTACCCAAACTGCTTTGGGCCCCAGGTTCAGACCACCAGAAGAGAAGAGGAGGTCAATAGGTACGTAGGCAATTTCGCCATATAGCACACAATCCTGATCGAGGTCTACCTGTCCGGCATATACCGAAATCAGAATAATGCCCAGTGCAAACAACCAGGTAAAGGTAACCCCAATGGCCGCATCCGTTTGCAGACGGGCTTTGGTGTGAAAAAACTCAATCAGAAAGGTAGAGAATATACCCAGTAGTCCAGCGCCGAGTAGCATTGGCACCGACTCACGGCTGCCACTGATTAGAAAGGCAATGACAATACCTGGCAATACAGCATGCGAAATAGCATCGCCGATCATCGCCATCCGTCGTAGAATCAGAAAACATCCCAGCAGACTGCAACTAATAGCCACCAGTGAGCCAGCCAATATAATCCAGAAATCAGTCATAACTTTAATGGTTGATGGTTAAATGGTTGAAATTACAAATCGTTCAAATCGTTTTAGGCTACAAAATGCATCTTTGGGGCTTTTTTTGTTGTATCAGCCTAAAAATTCATGAGCAAAGGGTCTAATTTTAGTTGCATGTTTTTTTTGTTTTAACTGCCTGTTAATCAGGGCGTTGTTGTTCCTTTGTTGTTGCACCCAAATTCAACGAGAATGGCGTATTTTAGATTTTCTTGTCCATTGTACAGCTATCAGGTATTGTAAGAAGCCTAAGCATGGAGTTAAATGGTTGAAAAAAAGCCATTCGTTTGTTTTATTCATTTAACCATTCAAATAAATAGGTCAGCATATTTTATCAATAGTTTATTTTATGTAGAATCTATCTTCTTTATTGGTTTAAAACTTTAATTAACAATTAACAATTAACAATTAACAATTAACAATTAACAATTAACAATTAACAATTCCTTAGTCCACTCATTTCATTAATTGGGAATTTGTTTCTGATGTGGATCTTGTGTGGGGTATTGGAGTTGTTCTTGGAGTCGGGCTTCTATTTCTGGGGTGATGATATGTTCAATCATTTCGGCATCATCATGTACATGATCTGGGGCAATACGTAAGTATTCAGTCAGGTACAGTTCCCAGAGCCGGTGCAGACGGGTGATCCGTTGTCCACGATTTTTGCCTTCGTGGGTCAGAATCCAGCTTTGAGACTGGTGGCGTACGTAGCCTTCCCGTTGTAGACGTTTGAGGCCTTTTTTCAGCGTGTTTATTGGAGTCATCCGATGTGACTGGATTTGTTCCAATGGATATGGGTCGTAAAAGGTTGGACGTTTTTCGCCTAGCTGAAACAACGATTTCAGAATATTGTCATCCGTGATGGTTTGTTGGTTGCGGCGTTGCTGAAGCCAGCGAGATACAATTCCCTTGTGTGGGGCAAAGGTAAACGAGCATACAGCAATCACAGAAACCACCATTACCATCCAAGGCCCGGTAGGCATGGCAGGAGAGAGGTACGAAATATAAGTGCCCGAAAACGCCGAAATACCCCCAAAAAAAGCTGATAGACCAATCATTATACCCAGCCGGTCTGTCCAATAACGGGCAGCAGCAGCTGGCGTAATCAGAATAGCAGCCATCAGTACCACACCCACTGCCTGAATACCCGTTACTACTGCCAGTACGGTAATGCTGGTCAGAATCCATTCTAGCAGTTGAATCGGTAATCCGACAGACTGAGCAAAGTTCTTGTCAAAACACAGCAGCTTGAGTTCCTTGTAAAAAAACAGAATCGTTAGTAGCAGAGCCACACTCACCATACCAAATGTAATCACGTCCGATTCTACTAGAGATGCCGCTTTGCCAAACAGAAAATGGTCTAGCCCAGACTGCGATGCATTGCCCTGTTGCTGAATGGCTGTGAGTAATAGAATACCAATACCAAAGAAAACAGACAGTACCAGTCCAATAGCTGTATCTTCCTTGAGTTTCGTCCGACTCGTAATGAGCCCCATCAGCCACACTGAAATCCAGCCTGTGACAAAGGCTCCTGCCAGTAAATATACTGGATTTTTTTCCTGTGCCAGCAGAAATCCCAAGCATACACCCGGTAGAATAGAGTGAGCTATGGCATCACCAAGCAATGCTTTTTTGCGGAGAAACGTAAAACATCCCACCACCGAGGCACTGCTGACTAGCAGCAGACATCCAAAGGTAACGTAGCGGATGTTGGGATCTGCCAATGAAAATTCTCCCATATTATTTATATTTGTAAATAAGTGATTGTGTATAGTAAATTAGTTTACAATGGTTAATTTATTGATGTACATTATTGTTAATTTACATTGTTGTATTCTTTGATCTTCTCTAGTTGGCATCTGTTCTTATTTTTCACGTGCGGGAAATTCACCTTTCTGCATCAAATCTGTAACAGTGGCTAGTACGGTCAGTTTACTTCCGTAGGTTTCTTGAAGCAGGGTATTGGTAAATACTTCAGCTGTGGGGCCACAGGCTACCAGCCGTACATTGATCAGAATTGTCCAGTCAAAGTATTTGGAAGCTGATTGTAGGTCATGATGTACCACCACGACCGTTTTTCCCTGACGGGTCAGTTCCCGTAGAATTTCCATAATAGCCCCTTCAGTTGCCATGTCTACGCCAGCAAAGGGTTCATCCATGCAGTATAGGTCGGCATCTTGGGCTAGGGCACGGGCAATAAATACCCGTTGTTGTTGTCCACCAGAAAGCTGGGCAATCTGTCGGTTGGCAAACGGTTCCATTTGTACCTTTCGTAGGCATTCAATGGCTACTTCCCTGTCGGCTTGCCGGATGCGTTTAAACAGACCCAGCTTTCCATACCTGCCCATCAGCACTACATCTAGGGCAGAAGCTGGGAAGTCCCAGTCTACCGATTCCCGTTGGGGTACATAGCTTACCTGCGAACGAATCTCATGGAGGGGTTTGCCAAAGAAATGGATGTAGCCGCTATTGACTGGGATGAGTCCCATCATGGCTTTGAGTAGCGTAGATTTTCCAGCTCCATTAGGGCCTATAATTCCTACCAAGGCTCCTTTGGGTAAGGTTAGGTCAATGCCCCAGAGTACTGGGCGGCGGTCATAGCTAACCGTCAGGTCGTGTATTTCAAGTATCGGATCTTGTGTGTGTATAATCATAATGAGTAAGTTAGCAAATGAGTAAATGAAGTTGATGTAGAACGAGTAGTCGTTTTTATTTACTCACCCACTCATTTATTTCAGTCCTTTTGTAATGGTTTGTACGTTGGCTTCTACCATTTTTATATACGTGTCGGCTCCGGTGGCTTTAGCTCCTAGGGCATCGGAATATAGACTGCCACCAATGGTTACTGGATGGGCACGTGCCTGACAGCCTTCTACGACCGCATCAATGGCTTTTCTGGGCACAGATGTTTCAATAAAGATAGCTTTGATTTTACGGGTACTGATAAACTCTACCAGTGAGGTTACATCTCGTAGACCGTATTCAGACATGGTTGAAATCCCTTGCAGGGCCTTGACTTCTATCTGATAGGATTTGCCAAAATATCCGAAGGCATCATGGGCGGTAATGAGTACCCGCTGAGGAGCCGGAATGGAGGCAATCTGTGTATGCACATATTGGTCTAGGGCATCGAGCTGTTGTTGGTACCTGGCTTCGTTTGTCTGGTAATAAACAGTATTGGTTGGGTCTTGTTGCTGAAGGGTCTGAGAGATCTGTTGCACGCATAGTTTCCAGAGTTGTACATCAAACCAGATGTGCGGATCATACACCTTTCCGCCTGGGCTGAGCAGGGTCAGGTGGGTGCGAGGAATGGGGTCACTGACGGCTACAATGGTCTTGAAACGGGCTGCTTTCTGCAACACCTCCTGCATCTTTCCTTCTAAGTGTAATCCATTGTAAAATACAATATCAGCTCCTGTCAACAGTTTAATGTCTCGGACCGTTGCTTTGTACAGGTGAGGGTCTACACCTGCCTGCATCAGAGATTCGACATCCGCCGAGTCGCCGGCCACGTTTCGGACTGCATCTGCGATGATGCCTGTGGTAGCTACAATGCGTAGACGATGGAAGGCCGACCGCTCTTGTTTGGCAGCAGGTTGACAGGAAAGGATAATAAAAATACACAAAAGAGTGTAACGTAATCCGCTATAACGAGTGTATGGTTTGTCTGTCAATTTTGCATGGGTAAATGAGTGAATGAGTAAGTGAAGCTGCCCACTCATGATTCAAACGTATAGATATTTTGGGCAGCATCTTTGGAAATAATAACCGTTCGCCCTGCAATGCGTAGTTCGATAGACTGGTCATATTCGATGCGGTCTGTGATTTCAAATACACTGCCAATGTGAATGCCTAGCTTGGTCAGGTACTGGAGAAATAGGGTAGATGTGTCTTTTACGCCCTGTACTGTGCCTTGTGTACCAATGGAGAGTTCGTGAAAGAAAACCTGCGGCTGAATGACCCTCATTTCACCATTGGCATTGGGTATTGGGTCTCCGTGTGGATCAGTAATTGGGTAGTTGAGAAACTCATCAAGTCTGTTGACTAGTGCCTCTGACTGAATATGCTCTAATTGCTCGGCTATCTCATGTACTTCGTCCCACTGAAAGTTTAGTTTGTCTACTAAAAAAGTCTCCCAAAGCCGATGCTTGCGTAGGATATACAAAGCCTGTTTTCGGCCAGCTTCAGTTAATGTAATATCTTGGTACTTGACGTAGTGAATGAGTTCTTTCTGTGAAAGTTTTTTAAGCATATCACTTACCGAACTGGCTTTGGTATGAATCTGCTCACTAATGGCATTGGTACTGACTCTTTGTGCGTCCTCTTCAATTTTGTAAATGATCTTGAGGTAATTCTCTTCAGACAAGCTTAGCATGTAAAACGGGTTAATTAGTTTAGACAAATGTAATTATTAGTTTTTAGTAATCAAAATATACTATTATATTTAGCAAATTATAGGCGAAAATAATGCTAAAAATATTAGCAAAAATGTTCCGTTAAATTACTAAATATATTAGTATAATAGGTTGTATCTAAACTAATATTACTAACATAATACCAATCTAACCTATTTATCACCTCTATACAGTCATCCACCGTTACATTCGGAAAGTCTATAAATCCTACACCCGTAGAATAGGGACGGGCTAATTCTTCCCAAAAGGGGTTGTTAGACATCAAAAAAGGCAGCGAATGAACAATATATTCGTAATACTTAGTAGGGACACGTCCTTTAGTAGCTTCATTGACCTGATAGGGAAGTAGGGCTATATCGGCTTTCTGAAATTGTCTAATAATCTCATTATGAGGAACGAGTGTATCTATACCCATTAGTTCAATATAGTCTAGCCCAGCCACTGCGTCATACAGTTGATTCCGTACCGAAGCCTGGGCGGCGTAGCCGATAATAGTAAGGGTAAAGTGGGGATCGGCAGCATGGAGGCGTTTTACTAAAGCTACGGCATCAAAAACACCGTATGATTCCCCAATCGTGCCTGAGTACAAGAGGCGGCGGCCAGCCCGGCGGGGCTTTACAATTACATCGGTAGTTCGGATGTACCGATTTTCAATGAACCGATACTTGCCTTTGACAAACGGAAGCTCCTGGGCATATACCTGTTCGGCAAGCCAAAACTCTGTTATAAAAGGGCGAGACACCCATTCTATCAGGCGAACAATGCCCCCAAGGAGGCGGCGAACGAACACAGGAAACGTGTTCGCAAACCAAATGTTAGCTTGGTAATTCTCTAACACATCATAAAAGATCCTTTTGCCAAATAAAATTTTGTACACTATGCTAACTATCAGATTTTCAGGCGAGTTAACAATTACCACCTCAGGTCTTAGTTGAACGAGCTTTCGAAGGAAGGGGAGGGGGGCGAGTATACGTTCCACGGACATGCGCGGAAAGTGATACAAGGCATGAAACACAATATTTTGTTCGCGAACACGCCTATGCGAACAGTATCCAATGATATGTACTTCACACACATGCAGGTCTGCAATGGTTCGTCCTAGCTTCTCATACATCCGGTGGTCATCTACGGGTCTGAGTATAGAGGCTATTACCACTTTTGGTTTGTGGATATGCGTCATCCGTTGTATGTTTGGAAAAAATTTAATGTTTTGGTTGTATTAAAAATTTTAGCAAAGCCTTTCTGACCCGAAAAGGTAAGCATTGGCACCATGCAAAATCTGTTTTTAGCAAAAAAACTTTTGAAAGCCAGAAACCTTTGGATCGAAAGTTATAAACAAACAGTGTATGTGACAGTCAAAAGCTTTCCTAACAGACAAACAGGTTTTGCTAACTTACTCAATTTACTCATTTACTCATTACCCCTACGCATGCAGCAAATTCAACAACTCATTGAGAATGCCTGGAATGACCGATCTCTGGTTCAACAAGCAGAAACCGAACAAGCCATTCGTGACGTGATTGAACAACTCGACAAAGGAAGTCTTAGGGTGGCTCAGCCCACTGCCGATGGCAACTGGCAGATCAACGACTGGGTAAAGAAGGCCGTGATCCTGTATTTTCCCCTACAAAAAATGCGACTCATGGAAGCTGGTATTTTTGAATACCACGACAAGATGGAACTGAAAACGGATTATGCAGCCCTAGGTGTTCGGGTGGTTCCTCCGGCAGTAGCCCGCTATGGCAGCTATCTGGCTAGTGGTGTAATTCTTATGCCTTCTTATGTAAATATAGGAGCCTATGTAGACTCAGGAACGATGGTAGATACTTGGGCAACTGTAGGCAGTTGTGCACAGGTGGGCAAGAACGTACACCTCAGTGGGGGTGTAGGTGTAGGAGGGGTACTTGAACCTGTCCAAGCAGCTCCTGTTATTATCGAAGATGGAGCCTTTGTGGGTTCTCGTTGTATTCTGGTAGAAGGTGTGCGGGTTGGAAAAGAAGCCGTACTTGGAGCTGGAGTAACCCTGACAGGTAGCTCTAAAATCATAGACGTGACAGGTGACAAACCCGTGGAGTACAAAGGCTATGTACCCCCACGTTCGGTGGTTATTCCTGGTAGCTATACCAAATCCTTTCCAGCAGGTGACTACCAGGTTCCTTGTGCCCTCATTATTGGTCAGCGGAAACCAAGCACCGACCTGAAAACGTCTCTGAACGATGCCCTGCGAGACAACAATGTGAGTGTCTGAGCTGGTTAAAAATGAGTAAATGAATGAGTAAGTGAGTAAATAAAAAAGACTCCTTCACTAACTTCATTTACTCATTTTTTTATACAAAAATGTGAAATTAGAATATTTTTCTATCTTTGCTTACAGACAGCAGCCGTGAGGCTTTTTTAACACAAAAATGAAGCCATTGGAAAACCTATTTTCGAACCCATCTACCTATCCAAACAAGCTAAAGTTTTCTTGTTTAATGGCCGGATTATTGGGTATCGGATGCGTTCTTTCTCAGTTCTGGCAGGTTCTTTGGGCAAAAATCCGCTTGTTTTCTCAGCATTTATTGGCGAATTTTACAGGAAAAGTTCTATTTTCTATTCAACAGATTGCCGTTTTTAGACCTGTTTTTTCGATAGACCCAACACTTGTTGCCCAAGCACAACAGACAGGACTGCACCAGAAAACCTTGCGCGGCCCAACATTGCTGACTTCTATACCTTTCCAAGCTATTTCTACGTTGATTTTCATCAATGGCAGCTATGTATTGCCTCAAATTCAAGCCTTAAATAACCAAACACGAACAATTTTTCTGTCTGGCAAAAAAAGATTTGTATCTGCTAAATATAGTCTTTTTCAAATTTGGTCATAAGATCTAAGATCTTCCACCTGCATTTCATCACATTTACCTAACGCCCCCCTTAAGCTATTGATCCGTGAATTGTCACAAGAAGCCTACATTTTGACACACAACTCTTTTTTTCTAACAAAGCTTCAGACTAGTTTTTGTTTCTCAATACGATAGTTTGTTTAGCTATTCACGGATAAATAATTTCAGATTGTTGAGCCATGTAGGGGCGACTCATATTCGCCCAGGTGTTTCCAAACCGAACGATTGACTTTGGATATGTCACACGTCAACGGCGTTTGTCTGGAACGGTATGGGCGAATGTGAGTCGCCCATACATGGGCTTTTATCCATAACTCACGTTAATTGTGACTGTAAAGAAGCAGTTCAAGATTTGTTCTCTAGTTGACTGAGAGTCTTTTTATCGCTGGCAGATCGGAGGGAGAGTAATCTCTTCCAGTTTACCCCATGTCAATGCATTTACTACGCTAACGTCCATACTAAAATAAATTTTCTAGTATTTTTTCCAGTAGTAAAACTAGTAGTATACTAAACATTTTACCGCTCCATTTTTCTGCTTTTTATACCAACACAGTATCCATCACACCTCCAATAGGTGCATACTACCATTATACACATATTAATATTTATAAATAATTTAAAATTATAAATTCAATATATTAAACCTCTATTTCACTGGTAGGTATCATAAAATAAACCCTACAATACTGGTTACAATTACTTCTATTGGATCAAGATTTACGCCTACGACTATACGCATTTACCCTATTAATGACATTAAACTCTTTCGTACGGTCTGGCCCTTATACCAGACCGTTTTTTATTGGAAGCTGTAGAAGCCTTACTCTGTCTTTCCGACCGAGTCATTTTTCAAAACAGCATGTAGCTGCCATTCCGAACCTATTCGATAGGTAGTAGGCTTGAGTTTCTTCATCCATCTACTCCCCAGATAGGTAGCTATACCACCTACACCTATGGTTATCCAGGTGCCTGGATACCGAAATGCTTCGGTGTTATCCATTATAACCAATAGAAGTGGTGTTTCAAGTGTCATTATAACACCTGTTTCAAACAGTAGAAAAGAACCGAATGCCCGTCTGCTGTATTCATCCAGATAATGAATTTCTGTCAGTTCTTTATACGGCACACGAATGTATTTTAACGGCCGGAACCGTTCTTTTCTACGTTTGATACTATCTTCCTTATAAACCAATAGAATAAGACCATCAGAGAGTATGTTTGCAATAGTAGCCATTCGGACTGTATCAGAATGGCTTGTTTTAAACCGAAATCCATTTTTCTGGTGTATTTTCACATGATTACGTCCGCGTACAGTGACTGAAGGTTGTTTAATCAACTGCAGTTTATCTCGTTTGTGGTATTGATCTGATTCGTACTCAGTAATAAAGGGAGTGGTAGAATCTGGATCAGACGAAATACCTATCCCTATCATATATCCATACCAGAGCGAAGCAAACTTGTTATGATGCAGCCGGAAACTGATCAGAAATGAAATTTGACAGGAAGTATAGGCTCTATTAAATACAGCGGGTCGCCAGCGAGGTGTAGCTTCAAACACACGAGTCACCAGACTATCCAGCGACAGATGCACCGATTTCACCACTTCTACATCCTGTACATCACCTTCAGAATCCACCAAAAAGCGAATCACCATATCGCCTTCTACACCAGCTTGCCGGGCTGCGGGGGTATAGGTAATTTTTTCCAGAAAAAAATCCGTTTGCTCCCGAATATTGGTAGACCAGTACGGCAAGGCGGCGTACATCTTGCGTTTTTGATCGTATTCTTTTTGAATCTCTATTAAACCATCTTGAGCATAGGCAGGTATAAGGTATGCAACAGTTAGCAATACCACGAAAATACAGGTTTTCACACAGTTAGCAATTAAATTAATAAGTAGAATGGATAAAATGTTTTCAATCTTGTTTCAATTCCAAGCCTTTCTTTTCAAGAACAGCTTGGGGAATGTGGATGCCAGGGTTATTTCGGACATCTATTCTACAATAATGTGTCAATGATTTCAAACTTTCGGGCAAAGTAAGAAGTGCATTACTCACACACAGAAGATCCTTTAGATTTTGTAGCTGGTTGATGCTTTCGGGTATGGCTGTGAGATGGTTTTCATTGCAATTGAGGTATTCCAGGTGTAGGACTTGACCGATGCTGCTGGGTAAGAAGGTGAGATGATTGCTGTTACACTCAAAATATTTCAGGTTTTGGAGATTACCAATGCTTTCAGGCAAAGAGGTGAGTTGGTTATCACTGCAATTGAGTTTTTGCAACTTTTGCAACTTTCCGATACTTTCAGGTAGGCGTGTGAGCTGGTTTTTTGAGCACACAAGTGTTTCCAGATTTTGGAGGTTGCCAATGCTTTCAGGTAAGGCAGTGAGCGGATTGTTTGAGCAATTGAGTTTTTGCAGGTTTTGGAGCTGGCAAATGCTTTCGGGTAAAGACATGAGTTGGTTTGTGCTGCAATACAATACGCCCAAGTTTTGTAGGTTTTCTAAGCTTTCAGGCAAGGTGGTGAGTTGGTTTGTGTGGAAAGAGAGTTCTTGCAGGTTTTGGAGATTTCCGATACTGTCTGGCAAGACAGCGAGTTGATTTGTATGACAGACTAGTTCTTTCAGGTTTTGGAGCTTGCCAATACGTTCAGGCAAGGCTGAAAGTCGGTTTGTGTGGCAATCAAGTTTTTTCAGATTTTGGAGATTTCCGATACTGTCTGGCAAGGCAGAGAGTTGATTGTAGCTGCAATCAAGTTCTTTCAGGTTTTGGAGATTGCCGATACTGTCTGGCAAGGCAGAGAGTTGATTATAGATGCAGGATAGTTTTTGCAGATTTTGGAGCTGGCAAATACGTTCAGGTAAGGAAGTGAGTTGGTTAGAGAAGCAATCAAGTCTTTTCAGCTTTTGGAGATTTCCTAAACTTTCAGGTAAGGAGATGAGTTGGTTATGGTTGCACGTGAATTCTTCCAGATTTTGGAGGTTGCCAATGCTTTCGGGCAAAGAGGTGAGTCGGTTTGCAGAGCAGTAGAGTATTTGCAGGTTTGAGAGCATTCCGATATTTTCGGGTAGGCTGATCAATCTTTGGTTACGCACATCCAGTTCTGTGAGCATGAGCAGCTTAACCACCTGACTCTCTTTCAATGTTTGGGTCTTACTTTTAAATGCCAACTGGTAAAGAGGCAACAGTTCATCCAGACAATCGGTGAATACTTTTGGCATGCCTAGTCCTTTGGCTAAGGCAAAGGAAAGCTTGATACTTTCCGCTTGACCTGATAACAAAAGACGCAATAGATTTTCTTCTGACTCTGTCATAATAACCATTTAACAATCAAATATTTAACTATTATAAATTACTTTCTCCGAAACCGTTCGGCTACCAACAACTCTTTGCTTTCTTTTGACCATACATAAAACCCTTTGCCTGACTTGGCACCGAGGTGTCCGGCTTGTACCATGTTCACAAGCAGCGGACAGGGGGCATATTTGGGGTTGCCGAAACCGTCCTGCAATACCCGCAAAATAGACAGACACACATCCAGCCCAATAAAGTCGGCCAGTTGCAAGGGACCCATCGGGTGTGCCATGCCTAGTTTCATGACTGTATCTATTTCCTCTACACCGGCCACGCCTTCAAATAGGGTTTCAATGGCTTCGTTGATCATCGGCATCAGGATGCGGTTGGAGACAAAGCCAGGGTAGTCGTTTACCTCAACCGGAACTTTATCTAATCCACGTGAAAGCTCCATCACTGAGGCAGTTACCGAGTCAGAGGTGGCATAACCACGAATCACCTCTACGAGTTTCATTACGGGTACTGGATTCATAAAATGCATCCCAATGACCTGCTGGGGACGCTGGGTGACAGAAGCAATTTTAGTAATCGAAATAGACGATGTATTAGAAGCTAAAATGGCCTGTGGTTGGGTAAGTGTATCGAGTTGCTTGAAAATCTGCAACTTTACATCTACATTCTCTGAAGCTGCCTCTACCACCAAGTCTGCCTTGGCCACTCCCTCAGCCAGAGACACATGCGACTGGATGCGTTGGAGAATCTGTGCTTTGTCGGCTTCGGTGATGACTTCCTTTTTAATCTGCCGATCCAAGTTACCGCTGATGGTCTGGATACCTCGCTGCAAGGCGGCTTCTGACACATCAATCAACGAAACGGTATATCCTTTCTGAGCAAATACGTGTGCAATACCATTTCCCATGGTACCACTGCCAATGACTGCTATATGCATTTTGAAATGAATAAGTGAGTAAATGAGCAAATTAGTAAATAAAAGTAGGGGAGCAAAAATTATTTACTTACTTGCTCATTTACTCAGTATGCATTATTCTTCTGGGTTTACTACTTTTGCATTTGGTACGACGTACCACTGAATCAACTAAATATGCTACAGATTAAATATATATTGGCTGTTTTTATAGGTGGGGGCGTAGGTAGTCTGGCCCGTTGGAGTATTTCACTGGCATTGGCGCCATATTCACAGACTTTCCCCAATGGTACACTGGCAGCTAATCTGGCCAGTTGCTTTGTGGTGGGGCTAATTCTATCCAGTATTCCATTGCATTCAAGCGAAGCTCTTTTCCTTAAAACATTGGTTATTACCGGATTTTGCGGGGGATTCAGCACGTTTTCTACCTTTATCTACGAACTACATGCCTTGCAGGAAACCCGTCAGCATACCACACTCCTTATTTATAGCTTAGGTAGCCTGCTCTCTGGCATAAGTGCCATGATAGCTGGACTCTGGGTGGGAGATAAATTGTAAAAACCCATTCCAAAAACAATCAATCTATGGATCTACAAAATCTACCAGAACAGGCCAAAAAGGCGGCACCAGATACAAAAAAACGATTTGCACAATGGAAAAAGCAGCCTCCTAGGAATCTGGATGTACAGGTACAGGCCATTCATGAAGAAGTATTTACCCATACAGATTGTTTGAGCTGTGCCAACTGCTGCAAAACCACCAGTCCAATTTTCTATGAACGGGACATTGACCGCATAGCCAAAGCCCTGCGACTCAAGCCTGGACAGTTTATCACCCAATACCTGCACGTAGACGAAGACGGCGACTATGTACTGAATATGGCTCCTTGCCCGTTTCTATATGCCGACAATACCTGTCAGATCTACGAACACCGCCCCACAGCCTGCCGCGAATACCCACATACCGACCGCAAACGTTTCCACCAGATTCTAGATCTGACGCTGCGCAATACGTTTATCTGCCCAGCTGCTTTTCAGATTGTAGAAAAGCTCAAAGAGGTGTGTAAAGGGCATTAGGACTAACATACAACTGTCACAATAATTCACGATTGTAAATTTAGAATCAATTCCCCTTTCTTGCATCCTCACCTTGTATATAATTATGTAAATTACTACCTTTGCTCTTCTATAATAGGGATTTTAAACCAATGAATACACTGATCAAGGCTATCATGGAAGCCAAAGGGCTTACTTCTTCGCATTTTGCGGATGAAATCGGCGTACCTAGACCCATTGTCTCACATGTGTTGGCAGGGCGGAATAAGCCTAGTCTGGACATGATTCAGAAAATTGCCCGACGGTTTCCCGAATTAGGTACGCAATGGATTCTAGATGAGACTGTGCTGCCCGAAGGCATTACTTTAGAATATACCGAACCCGTACCAACCCCACCACCTGTATCGAAACCCGAACCTGCACCTACCATGATTCCTACCTCTCAACCTACACCTGTTATGTCACATCCTCAGTTTCCCTACAACCAGCCTCCCGTTCAACCCCAGCCTATCTATACACAACCACCTCAGTATCAACCATATCTATCACAACCGCAACCTTCTATAGCCAGTAGTCCTGCGGCTGCATTTCTAGCACAGCCACCCACCACGCCCGCAGCCAAACGTATCGAAAAAATAGTAGTCTTCTACACCGACAAATCCTTTGACGAATACACGCCTAATTCGTAACAATACTGTTTTTTGAACAATATTGAATATTGATTGCCAAAAACTTGTAGAATTTAAACATATTCGTAGGCATTTACTTCTTGAAAAATAAATCTAGATTTATTCATTTTCGCCTGTATCTTTGCGGCTGTATACAGGTGCAAAGTGCTACGGCAGCCTTTGCTTGATAGGGAAACCGGTAAAAGTCCGGTGCTGTCCCCGCAACTGTACGTCTGAAATATACGCCTATTCCTCTACACATACCACTGTCTGTTGCCTACGGATGGGAAGGTTTGGATAGGTGCAGACAAGCCAGGAGACCTGCCCGTATACCTCTTTTATCTGAAACTTTCGGGACGAAAAGCAGCAGATTAGCAACCAGTCTAAAACTATGGGGGGCTTTTGTGGCCTGTCCATTTTTCCTGCTTTGTTAATTCCGCCGCATCTATTCCCGCCAAATCAGTACGTGTGCCCATGAGTAACTACTATTGTCTGGACTCTGATTCAAAGAATGGAAAGATGGCCATCAGAAAGCCATTACGCTTTGCTTCACCTAAAAAAATAAGGCAGATCTGGCATAGTCATACGAAAACAAGAAAACTATTTGCTCATTTACTCATTTGCTCATTTACTCATTTTATTGCCCATGCCCAGAAACCAGACACTACCTTATATACACTCCAAGAAGTGAAGATTACAGGCACACCGCTGTCACGCTATGCAGCAGGTAGCCGCCTGACTGAACTCGATAGTACATTACTGGCTCAAAACCCCGCAGCTTCGCTTTCAGAGGTATTACAACTGCAACTGCCGATCTATTTTCGGAATTACGGACAAAATCAGCTCAGTTCTGTTGCCTTTCGGGGTACATCTGGCTCACAGACATCTGTGGTGTGGAATGGGTTTTCCATCAATTCTTCTACCTTGGGCAGTAGTGATTTTTCGGTTCTTCCAGCTTCTGGCTATACACAAGTAGCGGTACAGCATGGAAATTCTGCTGCTACCTGGGGCAGTGGCAGCATCGGTGGTACGGTAATTCTCCAATCCAAACCTTTGTTTGAACGGGGATGGTACGGAAATATCCGGAGTGAAATCAGTCGCTTTGGTTCAGGGGATGTACAACTTTCGCCTTTCAATCTGGGCTATCATGCCCAGCAAATGCAGGTAGGCTATAGCCGTAAAACCCTTCACCTGGCTGCCAATAGCTGGCAAACGGTTGCCGAAAATAATTTTCCATATACCAATACCACCGTATTTGGCAGCCCAAACGTACGACAACCCAATGCAGTCTTCCGACAATGGGGTTTTACACAAGATACAGACTGGAAGTTTTCCAGCCGTGGACTGCTCTCGGCCCGTGTCTGGTATACACACAGCAACCGCCAGGCACAGCCGTCTATGCTGGAAGCCAATCTGGGAAATTACCGGATAGACGACAGTTGGCGAATGATGCTTTCTGGACAATATACACACAGATTGGGCGAAACCACTCTGAAGACAGCCTTTTTTCGGGATGCCTTGAACTGGAATGGAGCCAACTCCCCTGTGCTCAGTTATCAGACGCAACTGGTACATGAAAAAGAACTTTCTCACCAATGGTACCTAAAGGCAGGGGCAGAAGTTCAGGTATTCTCTGCCGATATTGCGGGAAATTATCACCGTTCGGAAGTTCGGCAGTCGTACTTTTTGCTTACCCAATGGCATCCGGTACAGCCGCTTCGGGTAAGCCTGAATCTGCGTCAGACCTGGGTAACAGGCTTTGATCCGCCGTTTACGCCATATCTGGGTGTGAGTTATGTTTTTTTCCAGACACCTATGCAAACACTTTCCCTAAAAGCCAACGCCAGCAAGGGATACAGGGTATCTACGCTGCATGACCGGTTTTGGAAAAATACAGGTGGAGCCACAGGAAATCCACTTATTGAACCTGAGGAAAGTATCGGCTATGAAAGTGGACTGACATATATACTACATAGGTCTGCTTGGACCATAAGCACAGAAATTACAGGCTACCGGAACAATGTTAGGAACTGGATCCAATGGGTTCCTATTGAATCAATTTGGATGCCTAGAAATGTAGACCAGGTTCAGACACAAGGGTTGGAAACATTGGCCTCTCTAAGCTACCAAAAAAACCATGTCACCCTGAAAACCACTTTTCAGTATTACCTGAATTCGGCTATTTCGGTTCAGACAGATCCTGTGGTTTCTAAAAAAGCCAAACAATTAGCCTATACACCCTTGCATATGTTCTTGGTTACACAGCAGTTACGCAATCGAACCTGGGATGGCTCTGCCACATTTTCATGGACAAGCACACGTTATCTACTGGCTTATGATCCAACAGACAATCCTTTTGCGTTTCTAAAACCCTATGCCTTGCTACACATTCGGGTAGGGAAAAACCTGACACTCAAAAAAGGGCTTCAACTATATGCCGCTTTTCGTGTTCAAAATGTACTCAATACGCCGTATCAAACCTATGATACATACGCCATGCCAGGCAGAAGTTATACACTTAGCATTCAATTTAACTATTAATCTCTCGTCCATTAATTTTTCTATCAAACCACAATTCTAATATGATGTATACTCGTTTTTTCAAAGCAGTCCTTGTTTGTTCGTCCCTATTCATTGCTTCATTTCTTACCTCTTGTTTAGACGACACCCCACAAGTGCCACAAGCTCCCCGCGGACGATACACCAACGGAGTCTTTATTATAAATGAAGGTGGTAGTGCAGGTACGGGAGATATTAGCTTTTGGGACTTGGATAGCAACAAGGTTACCAATAGTATTTTTGCTCGCGAGAATAATCCTGTCAAATTAGGTGTCTATGCACAATCTATGCTACTTCATGGAAACAAAGGATACATTGCCGTGGACAATGCCAACAAAATCATTGTTGTCAATCAAGAAACCTTTCAACAAGAAGGTGTACTTTCGTTTCAGACACCCCATACCATGCTGGCCGAAGGAAACACTGGCTATGTAACAGAATGGATAAATAACGACTACGCAAACCCACCCAAAGGACGACTAGCTTTTGTAGATTTGTCTACACAAAAGGTTACAGATACAGTCAATGTAGATGGAGCTTTTCCTACAAAAATGGTTTTGCTCAATAACAGACTCTATATTACCAATTCACTAGACAGTACCATCTCCATTGTCAATACGCAAACCCGTAAACTGGAAAACAAGGTAGTTGTAGGATATACACCCAATAGTATTGTGGTAGACAAAGACAATATGCTATGGGTACTGGTAGGAAATTATACGAAAGCTACCTCTAAGCTTATTCAACTAAAACCTAACAATGCTACATTAACTGTACAAAAATCATTTACTATTGATAAAAGCAATGCCAGCCGCCTGACAATCACTCCAAGCAAAGATAAATTGTACTACCTAGCAAATGACAATGTATATGTACAAGATATAGCCGCTGCCACAGTAAATACCACTCCATTCTTACAGAGAGGTTTCTACGGTATAGGTATTGATCCCACAGGTACTATATTTTATGGAACAGATGCAGGAAATTACAGAGACAACGGAAAAGTGATCCGCTATAATATCTCTACCAAAGCCAAAATAGACTCTGCAACAGTGGGTGTAATACCTAACGGAGTTGTGTTCTAAATTAATAAACTCTATTACTAAACATTTAAATCATTGTCTGTAGGTTGTTTTGTAGATACACTCCCTTACAACCTACAGACAATTTTTCACCTGTACCCTTATTGGATAAAAAAACATTTACTCATTTTACTCCCTATGTCAACCGAATCTAAAATACATGTGCAAACGGCTGTGTTGGTACTTTTTGTGCTGCTGGCTGGTGTGCTGCGACTCATTCCGTCGTTCAGCCAAAATAGCTTGATCAATTTTACGCCTATTGGAGCCATGGCTCTGTTTGGCGGGTCTCGGTTTGCAGATCGCCGAAAAGCCTATCTGATTCCTATTCTGACGTTATGGCTCACCGACCTGATTCTGAACCGATTCTTGTACTTTCACCACTGGGTGTTTTTCTATGACGGTTTTCTGTGGGTATATGGTACCTTTGCCCTGATTGTCACGATAGGCATGTATATGATTCGCAAAGCAACCGTTGTCAATGTGGTACTGGCAGCTATCACAGCATCACTACTGCATTGGCTGGTAACAGACTTTGGGGTTTGGCTAGGCGGTGGACAGAATCCGGCTACTGGCTTACCCTATCCTAAAACCCTGGAAGGCTACCAGACCTGCCTGATCATGGCCCTGCCATTTCTGAAAAACTTCCTGACAGGCACACTCGTCTACAGCGGTATCCTGTTTGGAAGCTATGCTTGGCTTCAGCACACACTCATGAGTAAATTAGAAATAAGCAAATAAAAGATCCCTTGAAAAATATTTACTCATTTGTGAACTTGCTCATTTAAAAATGATTCATCTCATTACTGGGGGCGAACGGTCAGGTAAGAGTCGGTATGCCCAGCAGCTAGCCCTGCAACTATCTAATGCTCCAGTGTATGTGGCCACGGCTCGTCACTGGGATTCAGACTTTACCCAACGCATCGAACGGCACCAGCAGGAACGAGATTCCCGCTGGCAGTCTATCGAAGAAGAAAAATACCTGAGCCGACTAGCATTGTACCACAAAGTTGTTGTACTGGATTGTGTGACACTCTGGCTGACTAACTTTTATTCAGACAACCACGGCCAGGTAGAAGCATCCCTGTCGGCTGCCTGCCAGGAATTTGACACATGGATTCTTCAACCAGCAGAATCTATTATTATTACCAATGAAATCGGAATGGGGGTACATGCCTCTACGGAAAGTGGACGAAAGTTCGTCGAACTCCAAGGATGGATGAACCAGTACATCGCCGAAAAAGCCCACGCCGCGACACTCATGGTTTCGGGCATACCTGTAAAAATCAAATGAGAATGGTAGGGGCGAATAACATTCGCCCTGTTTCTCAACCGAACGTTTGGGAACGAACGCACCTGTTTGGAAACCATCGCAATCATACACGAATATCTGAACAGTCGGACAGGCAAACACATGGGCGAATGTTATTCGCCCCTACAAACTACTACTCTTTTGAAAGGAATCATGAACTGGAGTGGGGGGAAAGATTCTTCTCTCTGCCTCTACAAAGTCCTGCAATCACAGGCATATAAGCAACTGACGCTACTCACAACAGTGAATGCAGCCTTTCGGAGAATCAGCATGCATGGCGTTCGGGTTGAACTGCTTGAGCAACAGGCGGCAAGCATTGGGTTGCCCCTGCAACAGATTGCCCTGCCCGAAACGGTGTCTATGACTGAATACAGTGACACCATGCGAAGAGTCTTGTTAGACTTTCAGCAGCAAGGTGTAACAGATTCTATCTTTGGGGACATCTTTCTGGAAGATCTCAAACACTACCGTGAACAGCAACTGGCTCAGGTTGGTATACAGGGCGTATTTCCACTCTGGAAGCAGGAGCCCAAACAACTCATGCAGACGTTTCTGGATGCAGGTTTCCGGGCTGTGATTGTCTGTGTCAATGATGCTTACCTAGATCGTTCTTTTGCTGGACGTATACTGGATCAAGATTGCATCAACGACCTGCCAGCCAATGTAGACATCTGTGGAGAAAATGGTGAATATCACTCGTTTGTCTTCGACGGCCCTATCTTCCAATACCCAATTCCCTTTGAACTCGGCGAAGTAGTACACCGTACCTACCAACCCGTCAGCAACCAACCAGCTGACAATTGCTACAAAGACGACTGTTACCAAGACAAACCACCCACCTGGCACAATGGCTTCTACTACTGTGACCTTTTAACTAAATGAGTTTTACTCATCTGGCGCAAGCGTCCGCTTGTGCTTAAATTCAGACAAGTGTCCACTTGTCGTCCAGTCAGTTGTCAAGCGGATGCTTGCGCTAGTGGGCCAATACTTATTTACTTATTTAAACACACATGCGACATTTTTCGATACCTTCACGCAATCAACATTCAGCTTTAGAGACAGCTATTCAGCAGAAGATAGACCAGAAGACTAAACCTGTGGGGGCATTGGGGCAGTTGGAACGGCTGGCCTTGCAGATTTGTCTGATCCAGCAGACGCTAACACCTGAGCTGACCCACCCACATATAGTTGTATTTGCGGCAGACCATGGCATTACGCAAGAAGGGGTTAGTCTATACCCACAGGAAGTAACGGCTCAGATGGTTGCTAACTTTCTGGCAGGTGGGGCAGCCATCAATGTATTTGCTCGCCAACAGGGTATGGCACTACAAGTCGTAGACGCAGGCGTAAATGCCGATCTTTCACACCACCCTAACCTGATTCACCAAAAGATACAACCGGGCACACACAATTTCCGCTACCAACCTGCGATGAGCCAGACCGACTGTGAAAAAGCCATAGAAGCAGGCAGTGACCTTGTGCGGCAGATTCACCAGAAAGGTTGTACCGTGATCGGATTCGGAGAAATGGGCATTGGTAATACATCATCAGCGGCATTGCTTACGCACTTAATTACAAAAGTAAATTTACAAGATTGCACCGGAAGGGGTACTGGTCTGGCCGATGACCAGGTCACGAAAAAATACCACATTCTGCAACAAGCATTGGCCCATCATACACAATCTGCCGCATTCAATAATCCGTTAGCCCTACTGGCAACCTTTGGCGGATTTGAGATAGCTCAGCTCTGCGGGGCCATGCTTGAAGCAGCGGCCAACCGGATGGTTATCCTTATAGATGGATTCATTGCCACGGCAGCATTGCTGGTAGCCCAACAGTTGCATCCTACGGTTACAGACTATTGCATCTACTGCCATCATTCCGCTGAAAGAGGCCATCAAGCAGCCCTAAACTTCCTGCAAGCTCAACCATTATTGACCTTACAACTCCGCCTCGGAGAAGGAACAGGCTGTGCCTTGGCATATCCGCTGGTACAGGCTGCTGTACAATTTATCAACCATATGGCCTCGTTTGAAAGTGCTGGAGTGAGTACCCAAAGTGCCGTTTCTGGTCAATAGATGCCTATAATGCAAAATTGTTAATTGTTAATTGTTAATTGTTAATTGTTAATTGTTGATAATATATATTTATAAATATAAACTCAAATAAAGATTGACCAAACTTCAAGGAGGAATGAATCTTTTTTATTGTTCCGTATCTTGTACCGCTGAAGATTTACGAATAAAAGCGTACATACCAGTCATCCATTCTATATTTGGGTTGTGATTCAAAATGTATGATAGATTTACAATCTGACTATCAGTAGTTTATGTGTGTAATTATTCTTTTGTCCTCCCGCAGGGAGGACAAAAAAAAGGCGTTCAAACAGAATGGAAGCTTTTTT
>JACCDR010218233.1_pt1 | contig 67177 bp, 71 predicted proteins | sample 7446431 | NCBI WGS metagenome assembly JACCDR01 (sample SAMN15323443, study PRJNA562643) | freshwater metagenome | isolation source: river surface water | place: USA:Blue River Watershed | collected 2017-08-17 | reverse complement strand
ATTCATTAGAAGATATTAAATCAGATATTTCTAATTTAAATTTAAGTAATTTAATCAGAGTTAAGATAGAACAAGATGAAGGTTTCTATCTACCTATAACCAAAGATAATTACGTAGAAGTACATGTTCTTTGCCCAGAAGAAACATTATTAGATTCCACATGGGTTAGAAGTAAAAATCCTAAGAAACAGATAGAAGGTAAAAAGTATTACTTTTTAAATAAAAGAATATACTCTGGTAATAACATAGAGGCTATTACAAAGTCTGTTTTACAAGAATTATCTGGAATAAATTATTCTGATATTAAATTAGAACAAGTGGTTTTTGATTCTAATTTTACTCATGATTCTTGGTGGTCGTAAATTGAAAAATAAAATTATATTAAAGTCTCATAAGCAAATACATTCAAGTGAAACTCTAGAAATAAATCAAAAAAGATACGTGCTTTATAATGGAAAAATACACTTAGTTAAAATACTTTCTTTTAATGATTATTCTGTAAATGTTGAATTTGTGGATGGATTTAAAATAAAAACAATCATTGAAGCCATATATAAGGAGATACCAAATGAAACACAAGGGAATTAGTATAAAAGATTATCTATTAAGAGATATAAAAGAATCAACAAAAGATGTATTAAACTTTCTTATCAATAAAGGTTATACTTTAGATTACACACCTAGCTATGGTGTTATTACTTTTGGTCATTTATTTCTAGATTATAATTTAAATGTAAATGATTTTATATTTATATCTAATAAGTATTCAAAAATAATGTCTAAAGCAGATAGTCATTATCCATGTATGGATAATTTTAGATTTGCTAATAAATATAAAGACAAAGAATATGAAACAAGAAAAGCACTAGGTTGTTGCGGTTTCTTTGATGAGTGTTATTATAACCCAATAACAAAAAGTAAATTATATTTAGGATTTAATTATGGACATTAATAAATTATGTCTTTATTACGATAATGACACAGACGAAATATTAATTATCAAAGCAAACGGTATTTTAGAATCAGATAAAATAGTTAAGGAACTTGGATTTAATCCAATGAAACTTATTTATACTGGTTTAAAAATATGTACCTGCGAGGTAGTTGACGAATTACGTAAGTTTGCTTATTATCTAAAAGATAAGCAAGGTAAACTAGTTGTAGATGATTTTGGTGATCATGTTTGGATAGAAGAATATCGTAATGTAGATAAAGAACAAATTACAACTTATGATGTTAAAACATTCAATGATTATAAAAATCTATTAGATAAAATAGAAGTTATTTATACGTACAGTGATTATGTCTATGTTCCTTATGGGAATAATAAACGAAAACATATTTCAATAGAAGATTTCTATAAACTAATTAAAAACTAATGACTAACTATATTGAAAAAAATCAAGTAGAAAGAATAAATGGAAACATTGTTCTTAGACAGAAACTTAAAGAAATTTTAGGTAAAAATCATATTGAAAACTTTGAAGATTTCTTTAAGCACTTCACTGATAATTATTTTGAAATGGTTATTCATTTCAGAAAAGATATTGAAAAAGTAAATAGTAAATTACTTACTGTATGTTTATATTTTCCACAATACGGTATCTTTAAAGAAGATAATAAAATTAAAATCCTTGTATTTTTACCAATCGGTACATTTGAAGTAACAACCATGGAGATTTATAAATGTCAATAGATTCATTAGGTAGGATAACGACTTATTTCGGTGCATGTTTAAATTACTCACCGGATAAAACTTTTCCTATAGCTGGTTTAATAGATCAGAGATTAGGCCAAGTATATAAATGTAGATTATTAGCTGGATCAAAAGAGTGTTATGGTTGCACTAATTATAACAATTCATCTAAACCGGCTCTTAAGGATATATTTTTAAATCAAATAAATATAGAATTAGAAAAGAAGAATACAGGAATTATAGAAGTATTATTTACTTATGACGATACTAAATACAAAGCGTTAATAGATTTAGATAAAGAAAACAATTTACTTTCAATATACAGAACAGATAAAGAAGAACAAACATATTTTGGTTTACCTTTCTCTGATAAAATTTATATTTCTATTAAAGAAATTTTAACTGAAATAAAAGTAATACGTTTTTCTACTAGACTAAAACTACTGTTAATTGCTTCAAAAAGAAAAGAAGGTGAATTCAATAAAGAATTTGTAGCTTCTGTATTGGCACAAGAATATCATCCAGAGATGACTTTAATGGATGCTCTTCATCATTGTGTAGCAGCTTATCAAGAGGCGCTAGGGTATAGACAACTTGAACTTGGTTATAGAGGAGACCCACAAACTCTACTAATGGAGTTTTTGAAAGCCCCAAGTAAGAAGAAAATATTTCCTAATACTAAAGATACATATTCTTTAGAAGAGTATTACAATTCTTATATTAATTATATCTTACAACAATTAAGATTAACAAATATTGGATGGTGTAGAAAAGAATTAGGATTTGATTAAGTCATAAATGCTTAGAGAATCAATTAAGATTCTCTAAGCTAATATGCTGATTTTCATTTGATTCTAAATAATTTCAATTACATATTACCAATATAGTCTTTGTAAAAGGATTCACTCACTCTCTAGTGGTTTAACCACTCATTTAACTTTTTAACTCCAGGAGTCTCTCATGTCAACAACAGTTTCTATTGAAGCTACATCTACTGCAAATGTTAACGCTATTAGTGAAACACTCTTAGCTCTTGGTGTTTCAGATGTTCAAAATTATTTGGACATGATTACTGATGTAGTCGTCGCTGTTGGTGACGAGACTCAGGAAATCAAAATTGATATCACCAAAGATGATATTACCTTCAGTGCTATGGTATCTGAAGATAGCGTCAAAGTTTTCACTGAAGGTGTGCATGATTACAAAGTAACCTTATTTGGTGTTCATGATGATAACCGTCAGTTGGTTAAAGTCACCATCAATCGTGGTTACGTAGTAGTCAACAACATTGATCCCGAGACAGTTAATTCTGTTAAAGATCAAATCAGTAAACCTACTGAACCTGAACAAAAGAAAGAATTGGATGTTTTTGAAGTACTTCAAAATAAACTTCAAGAACTTATGTTTGGTTTCTTTGCAGGTACTTTGGTCTAAAGAAGTATTTACAGTGCAATAATTAAAACCTATTGCACTGTATTATTTCAACAATAAATAAAGATTTTTCATTATCATTGTAATATTACAATGAGTAACATTCCCTCATTTTAATAGGAAATTCATCAGTGTCTATTATTCATTTCCGTGGTAAAAACTACGATGCGTCTAAGATTGCAAAACTTTCCCATCTTGCACATCTGGAAGTAGTTCCTACAGAAAAAATTACAACTGTTGTTTCAGCTAAAACCTTTGAAGCTAAAATCGCTATCAAAGTAGACAACATGTATCATTTGCTCACCGGTGATATTGATAAAACTACCAGCACTCAACAATTGCTAGTGATCACTAAACACGCACTGGCTAAAGCAAATACAGAAACCACTACATATGTCGAAAGAACTATGCCACGACCTATGAATCCAGGTCAGCGTGATTTCCGTAAACGTGTACCCATGCAGTTCTCACAATCTCGTTTTCCTAATCAATAAATAAATTATTGGTTAGTAAATATATTCTCTTAGTTGGTTGACCTATTAGAGTATATATTCAATCACTGTCAACCAGATTTAGCTAAATCTCTTTTCAAATCAAAAGGAAACTATCATGTCCGATAAAGACACTACAATCTCTGCTGAAGTCAAAGCTATTGCAGACGCCATCAAAAAAGAAATCAAAATTGAAGGTGGTACTGCTGTTGTACCTTCTGACATTTATGTCAAGACTCTTCCTGAAGGTCTATCCGAAGATCAAGTCAAGGCTGTACAAAAGCATAACAGCAACTTCTTCCCAGCTGCAACTCTTGCAGTAGGTGATTTGGCTATTCCTTTGTTTAAGAAAGACAAAGCACTGGAGCAAGTTTCTGGTGAATTCAAAATGGTAGGCCGTGATCATTTCGACGTGACTATCAATCGTTCGCGTGAATCCCGCAATCCTAGCAATGGTGAAGTCTCTACGACTTACGGTGCTATTTCCGCCACTATGGTGACCCATGGTGCTAAGGCGTCGCGTGGTCAGATGAATGAAGTTAAACAACACCTTCAACAGTCTGCCATGAAAGCCTATGGTGAATAATAATTAAATATTAGCCACTAGATTTTTCTAGTGGCTAATATGCTGTAATTTATTTATTTGTTAAAACGCAAAAGGAATTAAATAAAATGTCCGTAAAAGTAGAAGTAGACTTTTCTAAAACAGAAGCTATTGTTGGGTTTAATAAACTGCAAGAACGTTTATTGACTATATTTCCTAATATGCCAAAGGAAGAACCTACCAATATCTTTAATCACTATAAAGAAGTTTTAGCTAGTGAGATAATAGATAATAAAGATCTATATGACGAAGAAAGCTTTGAACAACATACAGAAGAACCAGTGTTTGGTCTAATGTTAAAAGAAAATACATTTATTTTATTTACGCACTTACCATCTGGTAATGTATCTTTGGTAGAAATTAAAGATTGCGTTAAAATAGGATAACTTAAGAATCTTTACCTATTAAAAACAATCCATATGACTTAACACTCAGTTATTTTTAGGATACTTAAATAGGTAAAATTTAACACATGAAGTTTAAACAAATCACTCTCTCAAAAATGAACACTCTCTTGAAACAAACACAAGAAACAGGATCTCTTAGATTCTTCAAAGTACAGCTTGCTAACGTTATTCCACATCTAGCAGATTTCAAAGTTAAACACAAAACAACAGAAGATAAAGATTGTTTTATTGAAGAATTTGAAATCAAGAAAGATGGGTGCATTATTTGCATTGGATTTAAAACAATTAAGAATAACTCCAATATGTCACTAGGTCAATTTAATGGCTCTATAAGAGACATTAATCAATTAGACTCCTATGTGTTGTCATTGCTTGGTAAAGAGCTTCTATCGCCCTTTAAAGCGTTTCTACTGAACTCCTGGACGCATGTTTCTAGTAACGCTTATCTAGATTCTTGTTTAGATGATTGTTATGGTAGCTTCACTATGTTCAATAAGACAGATAAGACATGTCTTTACTGTACTGTAAGTGATTAAAATAATTTTACAGCATATTACCTACAGAGATGTTTAGTCTCTGTAGGTAATTATGACATTTATTTTTATTCTAAATTATTTCAGTCACATATTACACTATTGAGATTAATCTCAAATTACATATTTATTTTTTTTAATATTGAGATTAGGTATTTAATAAGGTAATTAATTTATGTTAAAAGAAACATTTTTAAATAAGATAAAAGAAAGACATCCTGATAATTTTAATAAGTATGATTATTCATTATTACCTAATGAATTTAAATCAGAAGATAAAATATCTATTGAATGTTTAATACATGGGATGTTTAAACAAATTGTGTCAGATCATTATTCGGGTAAAAAATGTTTAAAGTGTAGTATAACGACTAGATCAAAGAAACTTACTTTAACTACTGAAGATTTTATTCATAAAGCCAGATTAATTCACGGTGATAAATATGATTACAGTAAAGTAGTGTATATAAATACATATATTAAAGTAATCATTATTTGTCCTATACATGGAGAGTTTTTACAATCTCCAGTATCACATTTACAAGGAGCTGGGTGTAAAAAATGCGGTATTGAATCAAATACTGCTTCAAAAGTATCTAATACTTTAAATTTCATAACTAAAGCAAACGAAGTACATAATAATTTCTATACCTACCCTAGAACTGATTATGTAAATAATAAAACTAAAATAATTATAACCTGTCCAATACATGGTGATTTCCTACAAACACCTACTAATCATTTAAGTGGATTTGGTTGTCCTAAATGTGGTATAAACAAACTTTCTATTCTAAAATCATCTAACACAGAAGAATTTATTCGTAAGGCTCGCCTAGTACATGGTTATAATTATGGGTATGAAAAAGTAAATTATAAAGACGCATGTACATATATAAATATTATTTGTAAAATTCATGGTGACTTCTTACAGACTCCAAATAAACATTTAAATGGTCAAGGCTGTCCTAGATGTAAAGAATCTTTTGGTGAGAAATATGTTTCTCAAGTATTAGATAAATTCAATATTCAATATATTAGAGAGTATAAAATATCTGAACAACCATATCGATACGATTTTTATTTACCCGATTATAATATCTATATTGAATATCATGGTATTCAACATTATATTCCATTAGATTATTTTGGTGGTAAGAGAACTTTAGATAAATCTATAAAAAGAGATAAAGTTAAAATAGAATTGATTAAGCGATCTACTGGTTTACTAATCACACTTAAATACACCTTTAACACATTAGAAAAGATAGAGGATGAGTTACTAAGATTATTTAGTATCATTTATCCTCAATTCTTATCTAATAAAGAATTAGTAAAGCAATCTATTATAGATTCTAATATCTATTTAATTCAAGATGGTATTAGTTATATTAGGAAATAATTACAGCATAATAGTCTACTGATTCTTAATTGAATCAGTAGACTATATGTTTTTTATTTTTTATACTCTAATAGAAGTGGCACCGAGAGTTTCGGCCTGTGCTTTATAACCTCTACCTACAGCAGCCACATCACTAGAGATGTTATCCACGAAAGATTTCTGCAAGTAAGGATTAGCATTAGTTAGATTTATACCATCAAGTAATTTTTGAGCAAATAACCTCACAGCCTTGTTACTTTGTGTGACACCGGTGAACTCTATCGTAAATTCACTGACTTCACCAGCACTGGTAAGATCTCTCTTACCAGTAATTTCACCAGTACCTTTCGGATACATGTTGGTGGTCAACCAAGCCTTAGCTACTTTTGTGTGTGTAGGATCTGGTTCAAAGAACAACATAGTGGCACTGTACATGTCTGCTAACAAATCAGAAGGCTTTTGACCACTGAGTGTAGCAATATCAGGAACCTTTGAATCAGGGTCCATGATCAATGCGCGAATCCATTCATTGATAAAGCTTTGGATCGGACGACCATACTTATCGACAAAAGTAAATGAAGGGTTAGAACGTGCACGGGTAACGTTAGTAGGATCTTGCTGCATTTCTCCACCACCAGAGACTGGTGTTTCAGATACTTCAACTTCAAGACCAGCATTAAACCCATCAATACTCTTAGCATGTGTTTCTACCATTGCCTTCAATGCACCAACCCAGAAAGGTGGATCTTGTAGGAATTGGAAACCACGAGGAGCTTCAATAAGCAAACACACCAGGTTACGACGTACATAGCTTTGGTTAGACACCCATTCAGTTAGATTAGGTGCATATCCCATTTGCCCACCATATTGGAGATCCAACATAGGGGCTTCACCACGCGAATAAGCGTTATTTAGAACAGCATCAGATAAGCGAGCCATTGTTTAATTCCTTTTTAATTTAAATTAGACTTAAAATAATTTGTTTAAAATCTTTACATATCATCGAAGTCTTTGATACGACTTAGGGTACTTTTAATACCCTAAGTATTAATCAACAAATTATCTCGACTCGATTTATGCTGCTGCGTAATCGCTCATGCGATATGCTTCAATGGACAACGACATGACCGTCTTCATGTTATTCGCATACAGACGTATCGGTAGTGTCCAAGAGTAACCACGCAAGTTGTCAGCATCAGACATATAAGCAGCGGGAACTACTTTAAACATATCTGCAAAACGACCACCAGTTTGATTCTCAACAGCACGGTTTACTCTTTCGATGAGCTGAGCATCAGTCAAAGAAGTAGAACCAGTGAACATGCGATGAACACGTTCACCTACTTTTTGAATTTCCACACAAGCCATCATAGTGAAGAAACTATTCAATACAGAAGTATCATCGTTATAGACGGTTTTAACAGCGGGGAAATACAAAGAGCTTCTAGAGAAACTCATAGCGTAGTTAAGACCAACATCCCAATCTTTATTTCTTTGTTGTGCAGGAGTAAAAGTTACACTGACATCATCGAACATTCTGATTTCGTTATTTGGTGCTTTGTCAAATAAATATTCAGGTTTCCAACGTCCGTTACCAGCACCCATCATTTTAGCAGATTTAACTGCTAACTCAATAGTCAATGGAAGACGCTTTTTATATTGAGAATTTCTCAATACACCATTTCTACCTACGATCACACCACGGCAAACAGGAGTACCGAAATAATCAGATTCAGGGAACATCTGAAGTTTAGTACGAAGACTAATAGCTACAGAGTGATCTTCAGCTGCTGACAATTGCTGACCATCTACCTCATAAGTGGATACCACTACTGCTGTATCTTTACGAACAGCAATAAAGTTACACAACTTATGTTTTACAGGTAAAGGAAAACCAGTATCATAGAAAATAGATTCTGGGTAAACAGCGCTATCCATCAAGTAACTATTTGGATTAGCGTATTCGCTAATTGCATCAGCTACCAATTGATTAAATACAGTAGCAGTCATAGTACCGTCAGAACCACCTTTAACGAAAAGATTAGTTCCTTCAGACAAACGTACTGCGTTTGCATCAGCTGTATTTAGTTTAACACTATTGTAAGGCGCGCCAGAAGTAGAAGTGAAAGTAAAGAGGTTGTACATGTACATAGCCTCTTGAGCAGTTTGACCTGCATCAAAATCACTACCAGGAGTACCGAAGAAATCTACCTCTTTATCAAAGAGCATTTCTAGGACAGTATCAATATTTTCTTGGTAAATTTTAATACCAGAAATATCAGCATATTGAGGTGGGAAACGTTTATCTTTGATGGACTCATATTTACCTAAGTAAGTATCACCCAAATAGACTTCAGCATCAGTAGCTGGATTAATTACACCAGGCTTCAAGCAGAAATCAAAATAAGGTTCACCAGCTAAAGTCTCAACGATCTTAGCAGTACTGGTAGAAGTAGATCTGCGAATAGCGGTCATTCTAAAAGGATAAACCTTAGAAGATGACATGAGATTAGTATTTACACCACCAGCACTGGCTTCAGTAGGTGCCCAAATACGAAGACCTGAGTTATTAAATACTTCGCCTTCACTATCAGCCCAAAATTGCATAATAGGATAGCGTTGAGATTGTACACCACCAACAGACTGATCACCAGGCACTACTGCTCCGCGACCAAATAGATCTGAATCAGTATCTTCTGGACCTTTAGAAGTTACACTAGTAACTACCCACTTGGCAATATAACCAGGTACAGTTTGAGCAGGAGTGACTTCTACTGGAAGACCAGTAACGTCATTGACAATAATGTTACCATTATTGTCTCTTTGATACTGAGGAATTTGGGTCTCTAAAAGATCCAAAGACAGCATAAAGTTAGACTTAGGACCGGCATCGGCTGGGATCACTCGTTCAATCATCTGAGCGTTACCCTCAGCATTTACGAGGTTAGATAGAACGGTTTGGTGTGTTGCGTATTGTTTGCGTAGATCAAAAGAATCTGCGCCATACATGCGGTCTCTACCAGAGCCTACCACCAATTGAGGTTTAGTTCTGCCTTTTTGTGCAAAAATATAAACTTTAGGAAGGTGCGTAGGTAGTACTTCTGGCTCGACTGGTAAAGTGCGCGTAGACTTATCCTGAATACCATGCATGATGGTCATCGGTGCGCCGTTTACGATAGTGCTCATCGTATATGTCCTTATTAAAAATGGTAAAAACAGTTAACCTATAGGATTAACTATCGAACTTAGAGTTTTGAGATTGTTCCACACCATTTCTTTATATTGGTCGTTAAACAGTTAATAAATTAATATATTTTTCAAATCAAAAGGAAACTATCATGTCAATTAAATTATCAGCTTATGATACTCAAGCTTGCGCTGGGTTTAAAACAGCAGACATAGTAACAGAATTATCTAGAGCTTATATTCTAAACGAATTAGGAAATAAACACCATTCTTCATTCAGAGAAGATTTAAAATTCAACTATAGTTTAGTTGAAGGTGGTTATTCTTCTAATGACCCAATTAGATTCTTTATTCATCCAATTTTATTTAATACCGGTAATAAAGATAAGAGTGGTGTTAATGTAAAGCAACTATGCGTGGATGTTAGAAACTTTGGTAAAGTAGATAATGTTAGTAAAGAATTTATAATTAGAAATAAACCAGAATATGATTTTCATGTTAATAGATTAATTCTTAACCAATTATGGATCACGCAAGCCCCTGAAATACTTAGAGATATTTCTAAAATACCTATGTTAACTATGGCTAGTTTAGTTTCAGAAACACTTGGTCGTAGATTTTCTTTAGATCCTCTAGAGCAATTAACAGTAATGGTTTATACCTGTTACTATTATTATTCTTGTTTCACTGATGAAACTTCTTTTGATGAACTAGAATATGAAAAAGTAGTAGGTAACATCATCAGAGCTACGAAGGCTCCTAGTGAAGCGGTTTATGATGCTTTAGATATGTTTGATAGACAGGTCATTAACGGGTTAGACCATCTATTAGAAGGCATTAAACAAAGAACACAAAACCAAGCTTTAAAGAACCTTAATGTAGGGTTACTTTATTCTGTTGTTTGTAATACTTGGTTTGGTACTAATTCTAAAGAGATCATTGCTGTAGGACTAGAACACATTCCTACTTGGATTATGGTGGTGTACGCTTCTTTAAATGAAACTACTTTCAAGAAAAGCGTTCTGTCTAAAATATCTGACAGATATGAAAGAGTGTCTGATAACTTTTCTCATAATCTGAAAAATCTTTTAGATAATAGAGATAAATAATTTTAGGAGTCTTCAATGCAGGACGTATTAGTAGATCATGCTTTAAGAAACGTTTGGTGTACACCAGATGGTGATAACCAAATGATTTTTAAACCAGCTAGATTAACTGAAAACGGTGGGGTTATCAATAGATATAAATTAAATTGGGATTATATTCCTTTACCTGAAAAGAATAAGAAATATCACTTGTATCACATTGGTCAAGTGCATCCCAGTTTAATTAATTTTTTTAATACTGATGAGCAGTGGGTGAGTTTAACCAACGCTTGTCATGGTAAATACACCTTAATAAATGTATACACTAATAAAGGTATTGAACTGCCTAGGTTTGATACTTTTTATTATATCACTAAAACTAATAATATTGTTTTAGCTATATCTAAGAATAATAAGATAAATTTTGATTTTGATTTAGACGATTTATTTGTAAGAACATATAGAAATGCTTTTTATGCTTCAGATAGAGCAATTGCTAATTTAGATGGTATATTTACAGAAGGTTTAGTTATTAGAGATAATAATGATATCTTAAATATACAATCTAAAATTTTAGCTAAACAAACATTAAATGGAATTACAAATTGTTTTATCAACGGATATAAAGTGGCGTCTATTAATTTAACTAATTGCTCTATAGGTGATTATGTTGAATATATTCATGATACATCGGTTAAGAAAACTATTGACTTTGATATCAGTAATTTACCAGTGTTTGATTCTATATTGGATCAAAAAGGTAAATATCTATTACATTATTCTGGATTAGAAAATGTAATAGATTATCAAGATGATATTGATTTATATTTAATAGATCAAACTGGTAAAGGTGTATATGTTCATAAGAACAATAAAGATACTTTAAGAAACCTAACTCACAAAGACTACAGTGTAGTAGTCTCTTATATACACTCTTATTTAGATCACTTTAAAGATTCTAACGGTGCTCTTAATATAAATAATATTAAATTAAGATTGATCATTAGAAAATCTGGTTGGGATAGACCATTAATACTAGAGAAAAATAGAATTAATGAACTATACAAATTACCAGAGAGTAAAATAATTCCGGCTATGGTGGGTGTTAACTCTACAGTAGATGTTTGGAGAGCAGCTAATTTAGAACAATGTGAGTATGTTCAATTAATGTCTAAAGAATATGGTCAGATTAATAACAGTTTAGTTTGTCAGACTTATGGTTTTGATGCTATATCAAAATTATCTTCAGACACACCTATAGAAGTGACTATAGATGGTGTTAATAGATTTATTAGAACACCATTATTACTTAAATCAGAATGTACTGCTTTTGAATATAATGATTCAGGAAACCTTATTAATTGGTATCCTCATACTGGGGAGATTTATATTTGTAAGAATATAAACGCCAGATATGTTGAAGTTATAAAAGGAATAGCTGACACATCTTTAGATGAAACATATGGGGTTAATTCCTCTACTTTAAATAAAGATTATACTTATAGATTCTATTGCAGTGACATAGTTAATTCAGTTGTTCAGAATAATTGGAGTATAGCTTCTTCTGATAAATATAGTATATCAAATAACATATTAACTTGGAATACCGACAAGTATACTCTGGTAAGATCTAATAAGAAATTTCTTTGTTATAAAGAATTAATCCCTTTAGAAGAAGGTGTTATTGAAATAGGTCTAGATTATTATCAAAATAGAAATAATTCTACTCATCCTTTAGAGATGCAAATTCCTTTAGGTGAATTAGATGTATTTTTAAACGGTAGAATACTAGTAGAGAATATAGATTATTATTTTGACTGTCCAAAATTAATTATTGTCAATAAGTCTTATATAGATAACACTAAAACTAATCAAGAAGTAGTAATTAGGTTTACAGGACACTGCAACGACGAATTACAACATAACGGTGTTAAAGATGTTGGTTTTGTTCAAAGAGGACGAATATCTGATAACCATTATTACAATATAAAAGATGGTAAAGTACAAAGAATAGTAATTGGTGGTGGTATAAAAACCATTAATCAAATATCTTATTTTGAAGAAACTAATAACGGAACTGTTTTTAATTCAGATAACGGTAAACCTTATTTTATAAGAGATTATGTAACTCCGATTAAATCTATAACTGGATTAGATGATTATTTATTCAAAGAAGAATCTAATAAAATAGATAAAAGAGTAAGTGATTACGTTTCTACCATTATTAATCAAATATCTGCTCCTGATTTAAGTGTCAACCCAAATAGACATTATCTATATTCGCCTTTCTTAGCCAGAGTTTTAAACGAACTAATAGATGGTGGTATAGATACTAATTTATTAGGAGAAAGATATACTGATGACTATGTTAGACAACTTTGCTTACCATTTGAAGAATTACTGCAATACGATCCTATAAATATAGTTAAACACCATTATAAAGATTATGTGGTGATTCATCCGCATATTTACAGTAATGTAGTTAATTTGGATTTTAATAGATTCAAATTTTTTAGTAAAGTTAATGAGTTATATTCTAATGGTAGAGTAGACTTAGTTAATCAAATTAGACTGGTTTAAAAATAAGGATTTGTATATGAGTAACGCAGTGATTATAGGAACAGATAATAAATCTCCAACGTATAACGAAAATGCTAGATGGCAAATTTGGTCAATGGATGATATATATCTTGGGACAATTGGAGAGGGTAAATTTGTTCCTAAAGTAAAAGACATGGTTTATGAGATATCTGGTAGAGTTGTAACTAAATATATTGTCCATGCAATAGATCCAGTTACATTTATCCCTACACTACAAACTGAAGACATTTCTAATCAAACAGACGCCTTCAGTACGGACGATATACTTTATGGTGTTGGTCCAGGTACGCAATCAGATACTTATAGAGTCTATTTAGATAAATCCGTAACGCCTTATAGACTGTCTGTTGATAGACGATTAAGAGTAGGTGGTAGTTCTTGCACTCAATGTAAGATATTTAAAGGAACTAATACATCTAATTCTGGAGTAGTTATATCTGGACTGTATAATCAGTCTGGTATACTACAAACCGAGAATATTCCTTTAGAAATAGTTGCTACCCAGTCTATCAATAACTCCTCTATAAAAGTAGTAGGTGCTGCTTATACCCAATTTGACTTAAATGATGGTGAAGTTGTTACAGCTGTCTTTTATGATGATCAAGGTTTTGTAGTATCTAAAAGACAATTACTGGTAGAAAATACTGGTTTTGTCAGAGGCACAGATGCTCAGAAGAAATATGTATCTGGAATTACTTTAGAGACTCCTTTCTTATCTACCACTAATAATAAATTAATTCAATATCCAATTAACGTTCCTCTTAATGCAATGAATTTAATGGGTGTTGTTCACTATAGTGACGGTAGTTCTACTAGATTAGCTGTGGACGGTACTAAGTTCTCTATATTTGGTTTAGAAGGGTATTCTGCCACTATACTAGGTCAAAAGAGTCCACTGGTATTAAAGTATACTTTACAAGCTAATGAAGAAGCTCTAAACGTGCATGTAGGTACTGATACATTTATATCTGAAACTTACGAAATCATTACAGTTAGCGGTAATGGTAATTATGCAGTTAAACTATTTGTATATCCTGAATGGGATAGTGTGGCAAATCAATATAGACTTAAATGGTTTATGTATGATTTAGATAGGAGCAATTCTTTCGATGTTACACAAAACGTGTTGATTAATACAAACAAATCAGTATTCGATCCATTGCTCTACGGTACTAAACAAACGTTATATGTTTCTTTAAACTTAAGGACAGTCAATGGTAGTTATAATAATTTCAATCACGTACAAGTAATAGATGTGGTACTTAACAAATCAGGTAGTGGTCGCCCAGATATAGATAATATTGCTAACTGGTTATCTACTAATGAATCTGGTTCTTCTGTTGTATTTGGTAATCTTTGCCATAGTACATATAGAAGAGAAAATTCTACTGAGTGGATAGTTAGAGTGGCTCCCGAACTAGAATCTCAAGCTGATTGGTTAGATGCTCTTTATAAGAACACATCGCCTATGTTTGATCCTAATTTGGAAAGCACAGCTCCTGTGCCAACACATTTCCAAGTCATTACTAATGGAACTTCTTTTGAGTTTCCTATCTCTAGATGGAATACTGAATTAATACTTAATCAGGTAGTTACTAACAATAGTAATATTTACATTAAGTTTATAAGAAGATTATCTAATAAAGATTTACAATTAAGCGCTGCTGGAACTCCGATATTCCAAGTAGATATTAATGGATCTTTTATTTAAACAAATATTTAAACAGCATATTAGCTAGTATATTCCATAATAGGAATATACTAGCATTTATGCTGTAAATTAAACCATTACAATATTATCGTCTTTTAAATGACTTATTAGATTATGAGTATCATCAAAATTGTTTTGATTACCTTGTATAAATCTTCTTTTGTTTTGTTGTCTTGCATCTGCTATTGTAGCAGCTACTGAGAAGTATTCATTTTCTTTTAGTATTATTTTAGAATCTAAAAATCTTAATTCTCTTTCATATCTTTCACACATAAAAGGATCTTGTTCTTTAGTTAATATTTCAAATAGTTGAGATATTCTATTTCTTATTTTTAATTGTTCCTGATCTTCATATGTCAAAACAGTAGGTGTGTTAGTGGTGGATGTTTGTTTTAAAACTTTAGTAGGATCTATTCCATAATGAGATATGTTCTTAGCCATAGTTAATAACCAATGAGTTAACAACCACCCAATCACCAAATCATCATTACTTCCTATAGCGTGATCTACTCTACCGTTTCTTATAATTAAACCACTAATTTGTTCAGTTAAGAATTTATCTAATACTCGATCACTGCATCGTTTAGCTGCATTAATTAAAGTAGTTGAGTATAATTCTGTTCTTGAGGTTTCTCCAGTTCCAGAAGTAGCAAATCCAAAATACTTTTTACATCTAACATAAATATCTTCAGATCTTCTATCTAGAGGTAACTTAACCTCAGCATATCTTTCTTTATGTTCTAATGGATCATTAACAACCCAATTAAATAATCTCTTAAAAGGATCAATACCTTTTTGAGGTAGAAGTAATAATAAGTAATCTATTATAGTGGAAGCAGTAGATCTTCTTTCTATAATTAATGTGGATTTTTCATGAGTCAGTAACCATAATACCAACCACTGTGAAAAAGTAATTAAATTAGTTTCATTAAAAGCACCAACACATACAGTAGCACCAGTCTTAACATCTGTACAAACAAAAGAGATATCATCTCCACCAGAAGCATCGGAAGTATCTATACCAACCACTGTTTCATTTTCAGCCATGTAAGATTTTATTTGATCTTCAGGAATATACCACCTTAATATATATCCACCTACTGATGATATTTGCTGATACTCTTCTTGTACAATAGAAGATGTTAGTTTTTCTAAAATATATGTAGGTAATGGTGAAGATTGAGTACCTGATGTCCATATGTTAAAATAGTCCCTATTAACAGCGTCAGGAGTCATTTCTCTTTCACCGATTTTCTTCATTAACCAATCATCGGTCTTACCTAATTGTTTATGAGAAAATTCAGCATATACTCTTAAAGTACCTTTTTGTGCTCTAATAATTTTTTCTAATTCTTCGCTGTTTACGCAGTCATAAAACTGCTCTGTCCATTTAGCTGATTTAGATAATAGTTTATAAAAGTATTTACCACTAGGTTCATCTTTCTTACCAGCTGTAGTAGTGTATACAATACCGTAAGGTTCATTATTTCTAGCAGCCATGTCAGTAGCAGCATCCATTGCAGGAAGGCACGCATCTAAAGCTACATCGATATTAGTTTGGAAAGGCCCTTCATCTACGTGTAGAATTGGTGTAGTAAGACCTCTACCTAAGTTATACGCTGCTTTTGCAGCAGCTTGAGCTACGTGTGTTCTATATCTATTACCAAATCTATTTACAGTCATCTCTTCTGTATTATTTAAATCTGTTCTTGTTTTGAATTTTAAATAATTAGGTAATTCATCGTAAATAGCTTTAATACGACCAACTGTTTCTGTTCTTAGTTTTTCACTAAGAGTTAACAAATTGATCTTTGTATTACTAGACCAAAAACACATTAATCCATTCATCAACAAATCCGTACCAAAGGACTTACCGGTTTGTCGTGGTTGAGTTAATATAACTGTAACATGATTAAAGAAACACCACCATAAACAAACTATGGATCTATTGAACTGAACCATTTCTGCTTCGTTACCGGCTTGGGGTGGAACCCTAGCAATCTCTCTTAATACGTAAAATGGATTTTTTCTACATTCAATAGCTATAAGTACTTGTTGTTCTAATGTTAAGTTAGGATCAAATGGGTCAATACCACTTAATCTTTTATCTAATAAGACTAAAAAGAAAGAATGATTTTTAATACCCATTCTTTTAAGTTTAATGGATAATTCAATAGCACTTTTATTCTTAGTCTCATAGTCTATAATTGCATCTGGGTATTTCTGCCAATCAGATAAAAATGAAATAGGTAACATATGAGTTCTTTGTTTAAATATTTAATCAGTTAATTGTTATCTTTATTATGTTTAGTAGTAAATTACAGCATAATAGCTAGAGATTTTTATTCTCTAGCTAAAGTATTTTCTATAAATAAAACCAAATAATTTCAATCACATATTACTATAATGGATTTAAATATCCTTAAATGGACTTAAATTCATTAGGCGGCTAGGTATATTTTACTAGAATATACCTAGCCTATTTTACATAACTTTTTGAAAGAGCTTTATGCTTAGATCGAAACTTTCACACTTCAATCATACTATTAAAGACACTATAGCTTATGAACAATATGTATTAAAAACATTAAGTTAATTAAAACAAGCCGTTTTCTCTTTTCCTGAACACCACTTTAATAAAAATGAAAAAAGAACAACATATTTACTCTACTGGAATTCCAGTAGAGTAAATAATATTATTTTTTTATTAAGCTTGTTTTTTAGCGTGAAATAAAATAATGTCTATAAAAGCATTAATAGCAGCTTTCTTTTGATTCTCTATATTTGCATAAGAGTGCCATAGATTACTTATTATTAATTCTTTGTTTTTGAACTTATCACTGATCTCTGGATGTACACCATTACCAGATACAGCATAAACTCTGTAAACAGAAATTATCTTATCCCTAGCCCACCATTTATCATAAGAAAGTTTATACCTCTCTTCTTCACAGTGTATGTTTAAGATAGTATCATCACTTAAATGAAAAGAATACTTATGGTTAGGATCATTAATAATCTCTATTGGTTGAAGTATTCTAATACCTTTAGATGATTCGTATACATCGCATAAATTAGATATTAGATTTTTGAATTTCATCAGATTTAAAAAATTATCTTTATAAGAAAGATAGCATTATTTATTGGTATAATATCTCATTGTTAAAGATCTTAAAACAATATAGATCATTACTCCAGTTCTAGTTGCGGCTATCACACTATCGTTCTTTGTCTTAGTAGCACTAATGATAATCTTTTTAGTAAGATCCCTAGCTTTAACCATGGAAGGTTCATTAGATCTTGAACTCATATAAGAACCTCTTAGCTTGGCTATTAGATCTTGTATGTTTGCTTTATTATGTATTAAGTTTTTGTGTTCAGATAAATAATCAAAAGCATTATGCATGATAGCGTCTATAGTATCGTCTATGAGGTTATCTTTAAGATGACCATAGTTGGTACTCATCCACTCCAAAGATTGAACTAGGAGCTTCTCAGGCATTGTGTGCATCATATTACAAACAACATCAATTAATTCTTGTTTAATAAAACTGTTTTTATCAGGTGTAATAGATTTTATATATCTAGTATAATTCATTAAAGATTTTTGTTTGTCTTTAAGAACCACATCACCATCTGTTTCTATTAAAGCGCTAGTACTAGATACCTTAATACCTTGTTCATGAATCCTCATAAATTCACTATAGATATTTTTAAGCATGTCTCTAATTCTACCTTGTATGTCGTTTAACATGTTAACAACACCGGTATCATCATTCATATCTGATATTACTTTAGAATGAATACCTTTATCAGACACTGCATTAGTTGCTATATATCTAATTGTATTACCCCAAGAGCCTTGTTGTTTTAAAATATATTTATAACTTAAAACATCATAGGTTGCTTGAGCCGTAGCTTTATCAGCAGGATACCTAAATAGATTATAAAGTAAACTTGTCATAAATCTGTAGAGCATATACATGCATAAACGGATTTTAGCTTCTTGTTTATCTTTATCACTTAAATATCTAGATTTATGTATTTCGTGTAGTATCCAAACGCAAGATAAATTAAATACATCTGAAGATATCTTGTACTCTCTGTTAATGACTAATTGACCATTAGGAGTCTTAGCACTATAAAGAGCATCTTCTAAATATATCTCGTCTATCTTTAATAATTCATTAAATAATCTATCTCTATCATCAGGTGTAAATCTAACTACCTGAACACCTAATAAAGTTCCACCAAAGAACTCTACGTGTTCTGTATTTTTATTTACAAAAGAAGTTTCGATTTGAATTATCTTTTTAAAGAAAGAATTATCTACTCTTATGTCTGGACACTCATCTTCAAAAACTTGTTTAATATACATAGATAATCAAGCCTTATAATCACGCATATAAGTTTTTAAACTGGTATACATGTTGATGTGGTTTATGTCGCAAAATTCTTCATAAGCAGCAATTAACACATGAGGTGTTTGTTCTTCGTTGATATTGAAAATCAAAGCAGAGTTTCTTAATTGTTTGTTATCTAAAGAATTAAAAGTAGAAGTAAACTTTTCAAAATCTGCAACAGTTGCGTCAATAGAATCTACACAATAAAGAACACCGTATTCGTTTTCTTTGATAACTTGTTCTGTGTTGGCTTCTATAAAAGTATTAGCATTTTGCAACACCTGCATAACTTGAGATTCTATAGCTATACCTGTAGTAGGTTCTATTTTCTTTTCATATAAGTCATTTAAAGCTTCTGTAATGACTCTAGATAAAGGACCATCTAGTAAGACTTTTTTACCATTTTTAAAGACTATGGCTCTGTCTAATATTTTTTCAGTCATCGTATTTTCCTTTTATCTACTACCACCCACTACTAAACCAATAAAACGTGAATAGTTTTGTTCATCCGACATAGCTGAAACTACTTCCCATTTCTCTCTCAGATAGTCTCTGTAGTTTTGTTCAGCGTCTGAATAGCTTTCTATTATGTTTTTGAAAGCACCTATATTAAAACCACCTTGTAGCATACCCTGATCTAATTCTATAATAAATTCATTATAGATATAAGATTTTACAGCGTATTCTACGAGATTACTAAAATGTCTATAAGCTCTAAGAGGAATATTATTCAATTCATCATCATTAGCTAAGACACATCTTAAAAAACAATTTGAAGATAAAATAACGTTATCTCTAATTAAAATAGTATTCTCAGCTATTAATTGTACTCTAGATGTAGAGACGATTGGAATTGTATCAAACGACTGTGCTAGTGCTTGTGACACCGCATTAACTGCTGTAGAACCACACGCTCTATTAGCACTTTGTAAAGAAGATACTGCTAGAGGGTTGATGAAAGAAACATTTAACACACTGTTAATGCTTTTTCCTTCAGTTCTGTCTTTAGGTATTCTAACAGCTGTAGATATATTATCAGGTTTTTCATAAGGTAATCCTTCTAGAGGTATTACAGCAGTAGTACCACCTATTAAATTACAATCTACTAATACTCTGGCTTTAATAACGTTATTGATTATTAGTTCATCAATATTTTTAGAAGTGTAAATTCTACCGAATGCGTTATAAGGTAAGAACACTTTATCTAATATAGGTCTAGGTATACGGTACTTGACCTCGTCAATACTTTTCTGAATAGCATTCATGTTACTCTCCAATATCTGAATCCAAATTTTTTTAGTAACTCATTATTCACATGAGTTCTGACATATCATCGAAGGCTAGTTATGGAAAAATATAACGTATTGAGTTCTAATGTTTGTTTATCTAATAAACATTCAGTAATAGAACAACATTTTATTAATTACGTTAATGCAAACAATACTTTATTTGATTGTATTGGGGACATTAATAAAGAAAAAGATTATCTTGTATTTGTGAGTATAGAAGATAATGAATTAATTGTAGAAGCTGCTTATATAGAAGCTTCTGGAAAAGATATTGATTGTGTGTTTCTATGGAATACACAAGAAGTATACGTAGCGGGTTTATATAATGAAAACTCTTTGCTATGGGTATTAGATCCTAGAATGAAAAATATTTTAGGATCTAAGTTTACTGTAAATGAACAATACTTTTTCTCACAAAGAATCTGTATTGATAAGTTACCAAAAGTGCTTAACGTTACAGTGTTCGACGTTTAAACTTCACTCTCAACTAAGGAACTCATCGTGCTGTATTTTCCAAATAAATCTATTGGTTTGACCAATAAAATTTGTGCATTGTTTAACTCTTTGAATGATTTAATTCCTGAAGAATTTATATCTGAAATAAATAAACAAGAATGTGTATTTAAGTTTGAATACACTAAAGATACTGAGCACCCTACTCTTCTTGGTAGTCTTACTGTTTATAGAACACATAAAGAAAAAAATCTTTTGCAAAAAATTGAAACATTCAATGACTTTGCTTGCGATGGTATTCTTTGGTTTAATACCAGTGAGGAAGGTGATTATAGATATAAGTTATATGTTTCTGATAAAGAAACAGATCACCATTTTGTATACATCAACATCAGTGAACCTTTGATTATCGTAGATCTACATGATGAATATAAACATCTGTATATCTAAATAAAAATCACTATTTACCAATTAGGAAACTAGTTGGTAAATGGATGCTTTTTAAAGTATCAAACAAAGCTTTGTTTAATTTGTATTTAATGAAAAAGGAACTTTCAAAAATGAGTAAAACCATTCGTGTGTATGCTGTTGGTGGATTTGGTATCAACATGATGTCTAAATTTGCACAACTCAATAAACAAGATAGTGATAATTTCGCTAAGCTTGATATCTGTTATGTAGATACCAGTGCGTCTAATCTCCGAGGTAAGAAAGATATTGATCAAAGTGAAACCTATCTTTTTGAAGGATTGGATGGCAGTGGTAAAATTCGTGCATCTAATGCAGCTGTAGTATCTAAAAACACTTTGGATATTCTACAGAAATTCCAACCTGGCGAAATGAATCTGGTAGTGCACAGTGGTAGCGGTGGTAGCGGTTCAGTTGCTGGACCAGCAATTGTTTCTGAATTGAAAAAACGTAATGAGCAAGTTATTGTTATTGTCCTAGGATCAACTGACACGATCATTGAAACTAAAAACACTTACAAGACTCTTGAAACTTATGAAGCTATTTCTAAGCTTCGTAACTCATGCACCGCAATGTATTATTTGCAAAACAGCGATAATGGTCGTCAAGAAGCAGACACTAACACAATGTACTCTATTGGTCTGTTATGTGGTCTTTATTCTGGTAATCATGCAGAGCTAGATACTGCTGATTTGAAGTCTTGGTTGAATATCGAGTCTACTGTATCTCCTGCTCCTGCTCCTACTATTGCATCTTTGTCTATTCATGATAAGGTTCAAGATATTAAGGCCCTGGATAAACTGGTATCTGTAGCTACTTTGGCCACCCCTTCCATGAATACACGCCTTACTCCTACACCACCCTATCAAGCTGTAGGTTTCGTGCCTTCTACATGGTGTACAGGCTCTCCTAATAGCCTTAACTTGATTGGAGAATCTCCTATTCATTTCTGCATTTCTTTTGATTTGCTTAAAAATGCGTATGCTGATTTGAAAAATCTAGTAGAAGAAAATGAAGCTGCTGTTGCGTCTCGCTCTGCAACAAACACTGGATTTTCTTCAGGTACATCAGCTACTGACAACGGTTTGGTGTTGTAAGTAGTTTAACGCTAGATAAACGTTAAAATATATCTCTTCTGGTAATCCTGTGTACACATGGAACCAGGGGAGATATATGCTGTTTTCTCTAGTTCTTTTCTTCTTGACCTTCACCATAAGAGAGAATAAAATTGATTGATATTAACAATTTACCTATTGAAGCTAAGATTCAATTTGACATAGAAAGCTATGCTGCTCAAATTGAATTTGATTTAGCTGGTTTACTCAAAGAACCACCTAAAGGTGTTTACATCACTACAAGACTAGAGCCTGTAATGATGGATGGTTATACTTACTATTATGGTGATAAGAATACAAACAAAGCTTTGAAAGAAGTAAAAGACTTAAATGAAATTAATGATGCTGTTTGTGATAGTAATTATAAAACTATTATTCCTAAACAGTTTATGTTAAATAAAACAAGATTCCTAAGTAACCATCCTTTACTACCTTATAGAGGTATTAAGATAATGGAGTTGTTAATTAAGGATGAAATTTATTCTAACCTAGAATATCTAAGCAATACTCCTTGTATCTCTGCTAAAGTCAAAAGACATTTTCTAGACAATTTAAATGAAGAAAAAGAAGAAAAAGCTTTCATGGATTGTTTAGCTATTGCCAGTCCCGTACTCAGAGACGTAGAGCGTTTTATTGGTAAAGATACATGGCACATCTATAGACCGTTTCTTCGTGAACGCGTAGTTGAAATCGAGAAGTTAATTGACCACCGTATCTATGAGTGGACACTAGACAGATTGCCAAAAAATGAACGAGACGAGCACTGAAGCTATAGTGGTATATATCAGCTTGAAAGAAGCGGTAGAGTACCTGATAGAAAATTGTCCAGGTAGTGAGTCTCCTGTTTATTATGAAACAATAGTAGGTAACTTAGCAATAGATGTCTTAGGTAAAGAAGAATCTATTGGTTCTCCTAGTGATTGTTTTAACGATGCGGTAGAATCACTTAAAAGTCTAGGACTAGAAGAATCAGGTGCTTACAAGCTTTGCTCTTCTTTACTTGATTTAATTATCAGTATTGTAGTAGCTCACTTTCCAGATTACGACCACCCTAAATATTGTAACAACATGAGCTATGAATTCACCCACGACCTCAACAAAGTTAAAATCTACATTAACGCAAACTCCGTCAGAGCTTAGCGAGTTTACTTGGGATTATCACCCTATTCAAGTTCTTGTAGATTTTAAAGAATTACATAATTACATTTTATCTATATTAAATATAGAAGAAAATGTAAAAACAAAATATAAAGAAAATAAAGATATTTTATCTTTATGCGAGCAGAGTATTTGGGTATATTTCATTCACGTAGATGAAGACACTAAACCAAGATACGCCAGTATGGTATTTTCTATTGATAGACTAATAGAAGAAATATTTAGCAGTGATTCAAAGTCTAAACATGAAGATATACTAAATAGTATATTTGATAAGGTATTAGAAATATTGAAAAATCAAATTCCTACTTTCTCTAGTAAAGATTTTGATTGTGTTTTAAATATCACACATATAAGACAATTGGTTTTTAATATATCTATAGAAGCTAAAATACTAAAGAAATAATTATGATTGTATTGATCCCTGTAGATAGAGAAATAAATCTAAATGGCTTAGAGTGTTTTATCCCTGAACATATGTTAACTCATAGCGTCAGGGATATTTTATTTATGGTAATTAATAGTTTCCATAATGATGATATATTTATTAAAAACGTATATGAGTACATAGCTAATACAGAAATAGAAAATGAGTTATTTGAAACTGACTCTATTAGTGCTTTTGAATTAGTATTGATATTTATATATGATAATTTTAAAACACAAATAATAAGACAATTAGGTTTTACTCCTAAACATATATCCACGCTAGATGATTTAGATACTCCTAACTCCATAGCTCTTACAATAAATCATGAATAAACTTTTGATTTTATTAGAGTTAAATAATTCATTAAAAACACTAGACTCTTTAAATACATGTGGTAAGGCGCTATGTATAAAAGAACATAAATTTCTCAGTCTGATAATTGAAAAAATAAGATCTATTGAACACATTGAAGATATGGAATGTGTAATCAATGAAATAGTTGATCATTTTGGATTAAATGATTTAGATGATGATAGTATAGAAGTATTAAAATCTAAAATATATAGTATTTTTACAGAAGTATTATCATCACTTGAGATCTTCAAACTAGAAAAAGCTTATTTAAAATTTAACAGACGGATAGGAAAACAAAGTGTCCTCTTGCAATTATACTCTACAACAAATGCCACCAGCACTAGCTCTTAAGCTAGAGACTCCTAGAAACGATAGAGTTGCTGTATTAGAGCACGAATTCCAAGTAGATACCACTAACAGTGATTTACTTTGTGAGTTATGTGATTCTTTAGAAAATGAAGATACAGCTGATATAGATTTAGATTATTACCTACTGGATTTATTATCCAGTAGGTACTATGACCAATTTGAATTAGAAAACGAGTTTAAAGAAATAGTAGAACAAATTAAAACCATAGGTGATATTTTGCTACATTTGTTTATGACTCACCAGCTTTATATTCAAAACGTATTAGCATATAAAATCATTGGAATTAAAAACAATAAAATATACATGAGAAGAAGAGATCTGTTCTTTAAGGAGCTTCAAGATGAACTCACAAAACGAGAATTCATTGAAAGTGCCGGAATATATCTTCTTTGATGTTAAAGAACAATTATCACTCATTCAGACTTTTAAGTTTGAAAAAGATGGTAATTGTTTTTTTATTAATGAAAAAGATATAGTCAATATTTTATTAGATATATTTGAAGATATATCTAATTGCCCTGATGAAGTGTTTTGTAAAGTTAAGTTAGATTTACTAGTAACACATGGTCTAAAAAGTAATGGATTAGTTACTGATTTTGGATTACAGTTTATTCAATTATGTCATATGTTAAAACATGATTTAATTTGTAAACTAAAAGATCTAAATTTTAAAGAATTAATAAACAGAAATAATGGATTTCTAGATTATTATTTCCATAGTCTAAGAGGCAATATTGTGGTTTTACGATACTTAGGAACAAAAACATGATTGATAACGTACAAATAGGAAGTACTTATAACTTCTTTTTAAGAGCGCCTGCTATCTTAGGTGCTGAATATAAGAATGCTACTGTAATGGGTATTCTAGATTTTGATAGCGCAAACGTTATTCAAGATGTATCACCCTTACATGCATCTGTTTATTCTAGTCTTCCAGTTGGTACACCAAAAGATGCTAAAGATCTTTTGTTTGTAAAAATTAGAACATCTACTGGAGAAGTCAGAGTAATTGCTAAAGACTGGTTATCTATGGAGCCAGTTTTGGTAGTTAATAAGAATGTAAGAGTTGATATTATTAATATCGATTTAAGTAGACTACCTATTCTAAGAGCAGCTCTAGAACAGAATGGTTTTACGAATTTCACGATTAGTAGTAATTAATATTATTTTAATCTAAATAATATGTAAGGAAACCATAAGTACCCATAGAAACTAAAGCTGATTCTCAAATAGTAAATATTTAATTTATACATCAGAATCTGAGCTAACGAATTTAAAGGTACTTATGGTTTTTCTTTTGACGTAAAGTTTCAGGGTGTCAATAACGGTTTTACTTTGATTGAGCGTGGACTAGCTTAGATAGCTGTGACAGGTATTTGTCGTATATAAGGCGTGTTTTCAAAGTTCCTTTTGTCTCGTCTTATTTAACAAGTATTCCTTCTTGCGGTGATTCACTATTGTATCCATTCAATTAAGGTGTTATTGGCACCCGCCTATAAAGTATTAGCCTAGGATAATACCTAGGCTAATATGCTGTTTATAATCTTATTCCAAAAAATCTCAATTACTTATCATTGTAATGGAAGAGTTAACTTTTAACTTCCAAAATCACTCTCTTTAAAAGGATATAAATCATGAACTCAGAATTTAAAATTCGCTTTGGTAACGGTGAACAAACCAACACACCTACAGATCGCTACACGGCTATTGCGTGGTGTAACTATCTTCGCAAGCAGGGTAAGTCTTGCTGGATCATTCCTGCGGTATAAAAACAATGAGAATGATTGTTTGTGCGGCCAATAAATGTTTGGTCACTGGTGTTGTTATTCTTGGTGTTCGACACTGGGATGAACTTATGCACGACGTATTAAAAGCTTACCCTGATAATACTGATTGTTTTAAAAACCACAATAAAATAGTACAAGGATTTGTGGACAATAAAAGAAACTTTTTGACTAGAACAGAAGCATGGAAAATAGCTTTTGAAACTGGTCAAATAGTAAATCGTTGTGGTGGCGATTCTGCTAACGGTGGAACTTTATATTCTGAAAATCTTTATTAAATCATGGAATTCAAAATCTCTGTAAAAGGTTGCCGATATGTAGATGGAAAGAAAGTATCAAAGAAAAGATACGAAGAACTTGAAAAGCAGTGTAAAAGTTTTGATACATTTTACACTGCTAAGGACGGTTCTCATTATAAATATGGCAGAACAAATTGAAGCATAAATGCTAGTATATTCTATAACAGGAATATACTAGCTAATATGTTGTAAAATTTTTTTGTTTAAACCAGTTTAATCATATTAGGGAAAAATGACTTGATTAAATAGAAGGAATTTAAAAATGTCAGAATTTAATAATCCTTTTGTACTGAGTCCTGAACAATACAAAAGAGATATCAATGTATTAAATCACTATGCTAACGACGTAGCGCATTTCTTACATATTCAAACTGGTAAAGATTTAGATAGATGTATAAATTATGTAAAGAAGAATTTATCTAAAGGTGGTAAATTTGAGTTTAAAGACGTACCTATTAGAAGTTTACAAAGACAAGAAAATGGAGATAGGGTAGAAGAAAATACTACTCTATGGAAATACATTTCTGATAGTATTTCTAAAAGAGAATTGATAGCACCTACTTTTACAACATATATAAATGAAGAAACTAAACCTAGTTTATTGGCTAAATTTATTGAAACTAACGTGGCTCTTCGTGGTAAAGCTAAGAAAGAACAATTTGCTGCTGAAGCTAATGGGGAAAAAACACTAGCTGCTATTAAGAAAATTGAGCAAACCAATAGAAAGCTTTCTAATAACGCTATCTCTGGCGCGCACGTTTCTGCAAGTACGGTATTGTACAATAAAACAGCGCATAGTACTTTGACTAGTAACTGTAGGTCTACCAGTGGTTATGGTAATGCTAATAATGAAAAATTCTTAAGTGGTAATAGACACTATTTTAATCATCATGTAGTAATTAATAATATTATAAGCATAACTAGAAATACAGATTATTCTAAATTAGAAACTCTGATCAATACTAGAAACTTACATATTCCTACTGTAGATGAAACTGTAGAATGTGTCAGATACTCTAGTCATTTGTATTGGTTTGAAAAACACTATTTCCAAAAAATAGTAAACTTAATAGAAAAATTAAATCCTCTGCAAAGAGCAGCTTTTGTTTATACTGGTGATATTTATCACCTTATGAAACATAACAGTGATTTTGTTAAAGAGTTTGTATTTAAATTATCTAAAAAGGTTACTGGTGAAATAGATAACCCTAAATCAATTTTAAAGAATGCACCAGAAGATCATCTTATTTTAGCACATCAAATATGTGCTAATGAAACAAGAGGTATTGGTAAAGATTATAGTAAAATTGAAAATAGCTCAGCTATACATACTCTAGCATTAACTACTTTAAATATCGCTACTGTAATTACAGAATATACAGATTTAATAGATACTTTATGGGTTACTAAAAATCTACCAGCATCAGTTGCTCATTTTCCAGATAGTATCAGAAGAGCTGCTTTAACATCGGATACAGATTCTACTATTTTTACTGTACAAGACTGGGTATCTTGGTATAAAGGTAAAATAAGTTTTGATGATGAAGCTAATTCAGTAGCCGCTACAATGATCTTTCTAGCATCTAGCACTATTACTCATGTGTTAGCTATCATGTCTGCTAATTTTGGTATTCATCCTAGTAAGCTATTTAAGATAGCTATGAAAAATGAATTTAAATTTGATGTATTTGTACCTACACAAATTGGTAAACACTACTATGCTAACATAAGCTGTCAAGAAGGTAACGTAAAACCAGAACATGAATTAGAAATAAAAGGCGTTCATCTTAAGTCTTCTAATGCACCTAAAAACATCATTAAAGAATCTAAACAAATGGTAGAAGACATCATGAACGATGTCATGAAAGATGGTGAAGTATCTGCTCTAAAATATATAAATAAAGTAGCTGATATTGAAAGAGAAATTATCTCATCTATTAAGAAAGGTGAATACACTTATTTTAGATTAGGTAGTGTAAAAAGCGCAGAAAGTTATACAAATGAAAAAGAATTATCTCCTTATGCTAAACATATGTTTTGGAATGAGGTATTTGGGCAGTTCTACGGAACTATGCCAGAACCACCTTACGGTAATGTAAAAATTCCTGTTTGTATAGACACCACTACTAAATTTAAAACATGGGTATCTAGTATACATAATAAAGAACTGGCTACTAAACTAACTAACTGGATGAGTAAAAACGATAAGACCAATATTTCTATCTTTTATGTACCTACACAAATATTAGATACGGTTGGTCTACCAGTAGAGTTATTAAATATCATTGATTATAGGCGAATCATTTTAGATTGTACAATTTCATTTAGAATTATTCTAGAAACAATTGGAATCTACATAAACGATAAAGCACTATTGTCAGATAGTTTTTAACATAAACAGCATAAATGCTAGTATATTCCATAATAGGAATATACTAGCTAATATGCTGTAATCATAAAGTATTCTTATTCAATACTTTAAGTAAATTTTCAACTTGTTCTTCTACACCAAAATAAACATCTAAAGGTAATATTTCTTTAAATACACCATAAACATTATTTACTCTTAGAGCTTTTAGTACTTGATTTAATTGTAATTGATTTTTAGATAACAACTCATCTTTAGCTACTCTAACTAAAAAATCAATCATTTTTAATCTACTAAGAACCAACACCCAACTCACTTGTCTAGTTCCAGCTATATCTGGTAATATTAAACTACTGTACATAGTTTCATTATATACAGAAGGCACTGTGTGAAAAATAGTTCTATAGGACTTAGATGATCTATCTAAATACTCTACTGCTTTCTCTAATGCATTATCTAAAAAATGTTTATAGTTAGCTAATGAGAAAGGATGTTTTTGCCTATTATCATTATTGCTTTCTATTTCAGATACTAGATTGTATACTCTATTAAATATACTAATTTCAGTTTGACTAGGTAACATATTAGGTAACACATAAGCACCTACAAAATGAGTAGTACCTCTAGGGTTATCTGGATTTCTAGTCCACTCATCTATTAAGAAAGCTCTATATTGAATAGCTAGCATAGATAAGTTAATAGATACAACTACTAAACCATCTTCACCACTATGTGATTTACCATTAGGTAATTCATAATTCATATCTGATTTAGGGTGTAACAATACTTTTATAGCTTGTACGTTTTTCCAATCAGAATGAGTTTTATATATATCAAAACTCTCATCAATAGCTAGTAATATTTCAGGAGTAGAATTACCATAGAAGATACCTCTATGTACTACACCTTTATATATAGAAGATGTCATTCTAAAAAGCATAGAATGATTTAAAGCAACAGTATCTACGTTTTCATAGTAACGTTCTAAAGATAATTTCTTAGATACAGGTATAGATTGTAATAATCTTACTAAGAAATGATTAGATTTTACTGGTTTAATATTTTCTTTGTAGTACTTTTGAACTTGTTCTACATTTTCTTTAATACCATCTTTAATAAATTGCCAATTACTTGGAATAATAATCCCAGTACTAATGTCTGGAACTTTTCTAAATATGTCAATCACGATTAGTTCCTTTTATATATTTTATTTCACATAGGATTGAAAGTTTCGTTTTAATTAAAAAATTATAGAATGTCAATAAAAAATTATAAGTACTATTATAATGTGAAACCAGAGGTAGTAATATCTTTAGTTTTGCTATACGACTATTCTTACTACGGATAGTCGTATAGTTAACTCTATGCTGAGGTTATGATGAAATTTATTGTTTTATGAAAAAGAAAAACATTAGATTCCAAAAAATCTCAATTACTTATCATTGTAATGTCCAGGTAGTATGAACTACTACTAAAGACAATCAAAAGCTTTTGATTAACTGTAAACTAAAAGGAACTTTCCAAAATGGCTATCCAAGACACCAACGCCGCTCCTACCGCTGCTGCATCCGCTGCGCCCGAAGCACAACAACAAACCGCTCAAGGCTTTAGCTGGGGTATGCTCAGCGCCAATAGCCTAACTGGTATTACTCGCGCTGCTACTAGCGAATCTTTGATCAAAACCAAAGAAGCACTGCTCGAATTCTATAAACAAATTCGTGTTCCTTCTGGTCTTGAGATCACAGTTTTGCCGATTGATCGCAGTAAAGAAACCAATCTGTATTTGTCTAGCATTGCAGTATGCGCAAGCTTTGGTAAAACCAGTCCTGTGACTTACCACATCTTGATGCTGGAAAACAGCAACGAGCCTCTGGCACCCAAGATTGAAAACTTCAACGGTCAACAAATTCAAATTGATCGCCTGACTTCTGATGTGTTTAACACTGAATATCAGCGTACTGCACATGAAGTTGTTTCACGTACTTTCCCTGGCCGCGAACTTGAGCCTTGCAGTGCACAATACATCCCTCGTGGTTTTAACCTCGAAGATAAAAACGCTCTGCATCAACTGGCTATGAATGCATTGATTCCTTCTGCATCTGCACTGGAAGCAGGCATGAAAGGTTTCGTTGATGTTGATCTGTCCAAATACAACCGCGATGCAAAACTGACCGTTAACGTTACTTTCAATGAACACGATCGCACTGATTACGCTGGTCTTCCAGTTCGTGATTCTGTGTCTGTCAAAGTTATTGCAAGCAATAACGTCAAGGCCAATCCACATGAAATCAATACTGCTGACAAGCAACTGACTGTCTCTGAGTTGGGTGGTTTCATTGACTTGATGTGGGCACCTACTGAAGTTGCGCAGAACATGTACTCTCCTGTACAAGTTCCTCAACAAAAGTTTGCAGCACGTTTTGTGATGACTAACCTGGAAAACCAATTGAAGATGACTATTCCTAGTCAGCTTCTGGCACTGGTGTCTGCTATGAGCTTGCGTGAAGGTACTAACTGGTATCCTTACTTTGCTCCTCGTGCAGGTGCACTGGCTGGTGGTAAGAAATCAGTTGATCTGCGTGATATTGGTGCTATCAATATTGAAGCTAATATCTTCAATGAAACTGCACACGGTCAATACGGTACTCGTGTTGATACAAAAGCAGCAAGTTTTACAAATATGGAATTGGGTAAACTGGTAGCTTCATCTATCCGTCCTGGTTTGGTGTACTCGCTTGACGTATCTGAGTGCGGTGCTGATACTTGGTACAACGAAGTGTTCATTGCTGCTGCTGCTGGTAATGCTGGCGCACAACAAGCAATTGTTGATGCAGCTAACACACTGACTGGTGGACATTTCTCACGTCACTTCCAAGCTAACGCTGGCGCTGTCTTCACTAATGAAGATCGTATCCATTTGGGTTATTACGTCAATGCTGACGGTCAAAAACGCGACATCCGTGAAATTGACTATCTGGCAGTGATGAATCTGTTGGGTGATAAAGATCCTGGTGCTGGCGAAGCATGGTCGCAAACCTTCTTGAACCTGAATTATCCTCTGGCTCAACGCCTTGATGCTCGTCGTAAGATGATTCAAGATCTGGTCCGTGGTGAAGTTCAGTTTACTGGTTTTGCTCGTCGTGTGACTTTCACTGCTGAGTTCTTGAATGCACTGGTGATGGGTTGCCGTGATGCTGGTCTTGAGTTGCAAATCCACAGCGCAAGCTTTGGTGTCAACTATCAAAGCCAGCGTAGCGTGTTCGGCTTGGCTAACCAAGCTGCTATGGCTCCTAACTCTTCTGGTATGTTCACCAGTGGTTTTGCAGGAATGCCGAACAACAACGCCTACGGTCAATTCGGTAATCGCCAATACCGCAGCTGGTAAGACGATAGGTAGTTATAATAGAAATATTAAAGCTACCTAATTTAACTCATTAAAGCCTCTAATAGCAATAAGGGAATCATAAACCCTTATTGCTATTATGCTCTAGTGAGTTAATTTTTTAAACATCTTAACCAAATCGCCAAAGGAGTAAGCAATTGGGACTACATTTAAAGTTAGCCAATTTTGATAGTATCTTCAGTCAGTGTTCTGTAGAACCTATCATTATCAACGACTTATCCTCATCTACAGAAGAAGATAAAAAGCACATTAACAGATTAATATCTACTACATATGAAGATACTGATTTGTTTAGTAACGAACCTACATGTGAGTGTGGTACAACTAAAGGTGGATACAATCTAGGAGTAGTGTGTGATAATTGCAAAACTCCAGTCAAGGAAATCTTTGATAAAGAACTAAAACCTTTCATGTGGATGAGGTCTCCTCAAGGAGTACACCAACTTATTAATCCAGTCGTATGGACTATGCTTAATAAGAAGTTTACTAAAAATGGTTTTTCCTTTATTCAATGGTTAACTAATACGGATTATCAGCCAGCTGTTAATAAACCACCTGAATTAGCAGAATTCATCTCTATGGGCGCTATACGAGGTTATAACAATTTTGTTAATAACTTCGATACATATTTAGATCTTCTGTACTCTATTCGTTATTTCAAACCAAAAGGAGATGACGACGATAAACTTAAACAGCTTATCGTGGAGCAAAGAGATTGTGTATTTAGCACATACCTACCACTACCTAATAAGTCTTTAATGATTATTGAAGATACCAAGGTAGGTATCTATGTAGATCCTATTGTAGTAGGAGCTATTGATGCAATTAGAACAATCAACAGTATTGATGCACCACTGTCAACTTATACAGTAAGGCAAAAAGAGAATAGAACAGCTAAAACAATTGCAATGTTAGCTGACTTTTATTACAAACTGTATCATGAAGTCCTAGCTGGTAAAAACGGTATATATCGTAAACATATTTTTGGTACTAGAAATCACTTTTCGTGTAGAGCTGTGATTGGATCTAATACAAAGAGTCACCAATACGATGAAGTGCATATTGCTTGGGGTCATGCTTGTACAATGTTGAAAATACACATTGTCAATAAGTTGTTGAATAAATATAATTACACACCAAATCAAGCTACAGCTTTTGTTCAAGATTGCACTACTAGATACGATCCTTTAATGGATAGTATCTTTCAAGAGTTAATTGAAGAAAGTCCTGAAAAAGGTATTCCTTGCACATACGGACGCAACCCATCATTGGCAAGGGGTTCTTTACAAAAGATGAGAATCACTAAAGTAAAGACAGATATTGACGATCCTACCATCAGTATGTCTATTATTGCCGTGAGCCAATTCAATGCCGATTTTGACGGTCTCATTAGTCGCTGTCATTAAACCTTTCTAATTGCTGGAAACACTCATTAAACTTACTAACCAAAGCGGAATATGAAAATATATGCGTGATTAATAATCAGGTTTAAAAATAGTAAGGTAGAGTCAATCAGCAGCGAAGCTCCTGTCAAATGGAGAACGTTCATCGACTATCGAAAAGCAGCTGTAGCTGAACTGAGTAGAGTACACTCACGAGAGTGGAAACGGAAGGCATTCTTTAATTAGAATGAAGATATAGTCAAGTCTTATACGAGAGTATAAGTTAATAATCATTTGGATCAAATGAACCTCGTCTTAACTCTAGATAATAAAACTTCTGAACAAGTTGAAAATCTAGCACCACATAAAAACATGTACGAAACTAATAAACCAAGAACATTGACTTCAGCCGCTAGGTTCCCTAAACCAGTAGCCAGTACAATTGCAAATTGGTTACACAGTCAAGACAGCGATGTGGTGAGTAATGATCAAGCCGCATTTATGCAGTCACTAGCTGTATAAATATATTTAACTAGAATAACTTCAAAAGAGTTATTCTAATTATTCTTGATCACATATTACTAAACTGTGTCTTAATTAATTCAAAGGAAAGCTTCATGCAAATGTCAGCTCAAGAACTGCGTAGCAAATTACTTGTTATGTGTGTTAGAAATAAAATCATCAAAGTAAGAGTATACGAGAAAGCTATGTCTTATGAAGACTTTAGTATTTCTTATACTCTGCAAGGTGTTCCTGTAATGAATTTTACAGTAGAGGAAGATAACGAATTTATCTACTTGAAAAAGAAAGATAAGCGATCTTCTAAACATGTGATGTTTAAGAAAGATATTGAAATTGATCTTAGCATCAGTGAGAATAAGAAACCTCATATGAGATTGAACGTTTTAGGTGAGGTGAGGTACATTGATGGTTCTCACAGATACATCAAGGAAACCAAATGAGTTATAGTTTTGGAGCAGATAATGCATTCGATGCATTAGTGTATGGAAACACACATCAAAATACCGTAGACTATCTAAGACAGCAAGCTAATTTCATCAGTGATACCTTAACTCAACAAGGTAAAGCTTTCATGGAAAGAACAAGGCAAGCTGTTGAATATTTCAATAGTAATTCTTTTATAGATATGGCTAGAAAAGTAGTCACTGAAATAAAAGGTGCTTTTGAAACACCACACGTAGTAAGATTGTTAGATGTTCAATCTATGCAAAAAGCCAGTATGGTGATGCAAAGATGGATAATGGCAAATCCTAACGTGAGGCAAATGTATCATAAACAAAATCTTGATGGTTATAGTGACACCTATGTAGATATTCATGGTCAAGTAAGTGGAGAGCAGCATTATGACTATAGGCGAGTCATGGATGGTGTCATGCAGTTTAATGACAAACAAGAATGGTTTGTTAAAGAATTTGTAGAGTCTCTAGCTGAAGGCGATCGTGATCTGACACATTTGGAAAAACTAGACATCATGATGACATGGGATAAGATGGATTTACTACTTGCATTGGCAAAAGACGATCCAACAGACCCTACAGGTGGTGGTTTGTAAAAATAATAAATATGCACAAAGAAACCTTAATTGGTTTCTTTGTGCAGTATGTTTGTTGTTTTTTAAATTATCTAAAGATGTTCTGTATATATCGATTATTCAATTTAAAAGGCAATAAAAATGTCAGTAAACATATTACCTGTATTAGGTACGCAAGGATTTGTTGAAGATCCTTCTACTAAATTTGATCTATTGTTATCTCATTTTTTCTTGAGTGATTATAATCAAAGTCATTTATATCCAGGTTCTGTTATTTCTCTACCTAGATTAATTCAACAAACTGGTGGTGATTTAGAACCTACTATTTTATCTCTTAAAAGCGCTTTACAAACTTACTTAGGTAATTATTTTGAAAACGTAGAGGTTCAAGCCAAACCTAAGATACAAGCAGACCCAAGAAGTAAAATGGAAGTAGAATTAACTATTACAATGCGAGAGAACAATCAAAACTATGGTTTTACTAGGTTATTGAAATCAGTAGATTCTAAACTAGAAACCATTATTAAAATTAATAACTTTGGATAATTTAAAAATGTCTAATCAAGAAGATAGCCCACTGAGAAAAATGATATTGCAAGATATCAGAGATAAAGAAAACGAGATGAAAAAAGGTTTTAGTGAGTTAGATAAACTCAATAGACCTAAAGTCCCTGAAGCTATTTTTGTAAGAGATTTCTTACCAGCTTTTAGTGGAGAAATTCCATGTAGTTCTGAACTTCTAGGAATATGGTATACTATTTCTGGAAGTCCTTTTAACAGAGTAAGCGTAGTTAACCAAATAGGTGAAGTAGTAGCTACTGTCCCACCATTTCAAAATAGAGATTCTATCCCAACTAAAAATAGTAGTAAGGACTTAACTGCTATTTTTATGGAACACGATAGCATTACTCATATTTCACCAAATGCAGCAACAAATAAATTAGCTACTCAATTAGATCAAAAATTCATTCAAGACTATAATAAGACTGAAGTTAATTCTAATCCTATTAAACAAGAATGGGATATTTTATTAAAACATTATGGCAAGTTAAAAGGTGTCTCAAAATCTACTGGGTCAGTAAATATCCCTGTAGTAGATGATGATTTAGAATATGAATAATTACAGTATTTTATCTGTATCTGATATTCACCTAGGACATAAAAGAAATTCTACAGCTGATATTATAAAAAATTTAAATAAATACATTACCAATGAAAAAACAATGGTAGGTATTGACTTAATGTTTATAGCTGGTGATTTATTTGATTCTCAATTATCTCTAGATAGTGAAGACGTTGGTTTGATAGATAGATGGATATCTAAACTGTTAAAACTTTGCCAGAAACACAATGTAACTTTAAGAGTTTTGGAAGGCACTCCTTCTCATGATAGAAATCAATCTAAGCGTTTTATAATCATAAAAGATATCTTAAAAGATCACATTGAAGTAGATGTGAAGTATATAGATTCTTTAAGTGTAGAGTATATTGAAAAATTCAATATTAATGTTCTTTATGTTCCAGATGAATGGAACCATTCTACTGACTTAACTTTTAAAGAAGCTCAAGAAATTATAGTTTCAAAAGGTTTAGATAAAGTAGATTATGCAGTGTGTCATTTTACTTTTGATTTTCAATTACCAGGTCATGTTAAAAATATACCTAAACACGATAGATTATCTTACGAGAGTTTAGTAAATAATCTAATATTCGTAGGACACATTCACCAACACTCAATCACAGGTAAAGTGATTGCACATGGATCTTTCGATAGATTAGCTCATGGTGAAGAAGAAGCTAAAGGTTTTGTAAAAGTACATGTATCCAATAGAGATCAAAATGTAATTGAATTTATAGAAAACAAAGAAGCAAAACTATTTAAAACTTTTAATGCTTTTGATGAAAATATAGATGAAGTTTATAAAAGAATTGACTCTAAAGTAAATAAATTAAAAGAAGATAGTTTTATTAGACTACGCTGTAAACAAAACTCTATTGTGTCTTCTAGTCTAGGTGTGTTTAAAACTAAATACCCTATATTTCACTGGTCTATAATTACAGAAAATGATAGTGAGAATAATATTATTCTAGTAGACGATACTCCTTTATATGTTCCAATTATCATTAATAAAAACAATATATCTTCTTTGATAGAAGAAAGAATGATAAAACAAGGAACAGAAAAAGAAATTATGTCTTTAGCTTTAAATCAATTAGAGTTAATCAAAGAGAAGGTGTAACATGACGGTTTCTATGCAAGCTTTAGCATCTAGGGCAACTAGCTCGTTTCCTGTATCAATAGGTACTGCTTTAGCACTAGAATCTATTGCTACAGGTACACAAAAACCATATGATCCAGATAGAATCATACCTAATAAAATAAATATAAAGGAATATGATTATTTCTATATTAACCTAATGTCTCTATTTAGAAATATCTTAGGTTCAGTATCAAGTAAAGATGTACCTGCTTTGATGCCTGGGGACATTGTTCAAATATTAGACCAGGAAGTATCTATTATTAAAGATATAATTTCGATGGAGTCTAATGGGAAAACTAAGTGTTTGTTTTATGTTAGCAAGTATGAGAACTTAAACAAAAAACACCCATATGCCTTTATAAGAAAAGATAATACTGATAAACAAAAGCAATACTCTACAGTCATGCAAATTGTAATTAATGAATTCATTAAAACACAAAATAAAGATAGCATAGAGATATTTGATTTAGAACTAGAAAGCAAAACAAAAGTAAACGCTTTAATACTAACTCATTTTGCTTACGATTTACTAAGTAATAAAAAGTTTTCTAAACTAGATTTAATAGAATCTCATACTGGTGTTCTTAAAGATAAATCACAGTTTTACACAAAATTAACTGGCGGTAAAGAGTTAATAAGAATACCTTTTAATGACATGTCTATGCAGGTATTTGGTGATAGTCAGACATTTACTCCAATGCCTTCAAAAACTAGGCAGTTGATTTTAGATTTAGCTGAAAGATACCAATGGCATCAGGGAACTACTAGAGATAGGTTATTTTATTCTATTAATACTTTATCTGATAAATTATTAGTAGATATATTAAGAACTATGCTTTAAATTCAAAAAGAATAAGAATTTCAGATTAAAATACAAAGCAGTTAGATGCTTTGTATAAACAACTCAACCAACTAATTAACTTATTTCAAAAGGAACTTTAATTATGACCGCCCCTCAAACAAACTCTAAAGTAAAACAATTCTAAATAATTTCAGTCACATATTACACTATTGAATACAGAGGCATTAGCCTCTGTATCTTTATAGAAATTTTTGATTAAAGGTAATATGTGTTAAAAGAAGATTTTATAAATAAACTAAGACAAAAACATCCCGATAATTTTAATAAATATGATTACTCATTAGTACCGAATGAATTTAAAAGTAAGGATAAGATTACTATAATCTGTCCTATTCACGGTGCTTTTGAACAAATTGCAGGTAATCAATTACAAGGTTTTGGTTGTAGAAAATGCGCACCAGAACTAATATCTATAAAAAAATCTATAAAAAAATCTATTATATTTGATAGATTTAAAACCATACATGGAGATAGATATTCTTACGTTATAGATACTCATAAAAACACATCGTCTATAATAAGTATAATTTGCCAAGTGCATGGTTTATTTAAACAAAGAATAAGAGATCACTTAAAAGGTACTGGTTGTCCTAAGTGTGGTGAAGAAAATAGAATTAAAATAAGAAAATATAAGTTAATTGACTTTATAAAAAAATCTAAAGATATTCACGGAAATACTTATGGTTATGATGACGTATTTTTTACAGATTTAGATAGTAAAGTTTTAATTACTTGTTATATACACGGTAATTTTTTACAGGCACCAAAATTTCATTTAGGTGGGCAGGGTTGCCCAAAATGCGCAAACAAAAAAACTATTGATTTACAAAGATGTACTTTAGAAGATTTCATTCGTAAAGCTAGGTTAATCCATGGTGATAAATACGACTATAGTAAAGTAGTATATGTAAACTCACATACTAAAGTAATTATTGTCTGTCCGACTCATGGAGAATTTGAACAAACTCCAAATAACCATATAAATGGTCAAGGATGCCCTAAATGTAGAGAATCCAGTGGTGAGAAACACATCTCTCAGATATTAGATAAATACCATATTAAATACAACAGAGAATATAAAATTAATGGGCAACCCTACAGATATGACTTCTATCTACCTGAGTACAATATCTATATTGAATACCATGGTAGTCAACACTATATACCAGCTGGATATTTTGGCGGTAAAGAAGATTTAAACAAAACACAACGTAGAGATAAAGCGAAAATAGAATTGATTAAAAGATCATCAGGTCTTTTAATTACTCTTAAGTATATATTCAAAACCAAAGAACAAATTGAAGATGAATTATTAAGATTATTCTCCATCATTCATCCTGAATTCTTATCTAATAAAGAATTGACTAAACAAGTAGTCATAAATTCTAATATCTATCTGATTCAAGATGGTATTAGTTATATTAGGAAATAAATTAAAACACACTTAAAGGAATTTAAAAAATGGCCTACCCATCGACTGTAAATCATAAAACAATACCCAACCCTTTTAAAAATCCAAAACTAACTCTAGTAGCTCCAAACCCACAGGCTAAGGGTAAGTATGCGAAACTGAGTTTTGATCTATATAACAACAATCCACGACTGGTTGTTGCTACCAATGATCCAGCTCTTCAAGTTCCTGAAAAAGGTTATGGTCGGATTACAGCTGCATTGGATACTCCTGCGTTCTTTTCGTTTATTGAATTGCTTAAAGAAGCAATTAACAATAAAGAACCATCCAAGTTTAAGATTGAAAACTTTGGTATGCAAAAGGGTGGAGATCCTAAAGTACCAGCTCATTTGACTGATCTGTGGGTTGGACGTGGTGAGGACGGTGCTATATTCGTATCTGTTATTTCTAAAGCTGAAGGTTATCCGATCATTAAGTTTGTGTTTGCTCCTAGCGATGGCCGATACCATAAATACTATCATGGTAATGGTAGTGAATTCAGTAAAGCTGAGTTGAGTAATCTACACGCCAAAGCTTATGTCACTATCTTGGAAGAAGTAATGAGTAATCTGTTAGTTTCTAACTATGTAGAACCTGCACCTTACCAAGGTAATAAAGGCGGCTACAATAATAATCGTGGTGGTCAGGGCGGTTATCAAAAACCTGCTTATAACAACCAACAACCTCAGTCTTATCCTGGTGATGGTGCGGCTGATACTGATGGTGATGCTATTCCATTCTAAATATTAACGTCATAATAGATAGCAAAGGTAACTTTGCTATCTATGACACAATGAAAATCAAAAAATGCGATTTAAAGTTTTATCAAAAACACAATCCAAAATAATGGTAGAACTATACCATTCAAATGGATTTGTATATGAGGTAGATTTGTTAATTAGTAAATCTTTTTTAACAGGTACTAACTTAAAAATAATCGGCCATATACACACTTGTCACGAATGTAAAATTATTTATACAAAGGAGTTAATAGCTCCTTTGACTAAGGATAAAAATAAAGTAGATCCTTTTGCTATCGATACACTGCATGTAGAAAATGACAGAGTTCTATGTAGAGAATTATCTAGCTTAGTGGCTAAAGAACATGCGCATTAAAAATAATATTCCAAATAATTACAATCACTCATTATCTAACCGTATCTCTGTAGGTTTCACAAAAGGAAATATAAATGCAACTGCTCGTAGACATTCCATCTATGTCAACAAATGCTCCTGAGCTAATTGTTGAGCATAAAGGTTTAAAACTCGTTTTCAATGTATCGAACTTCGATAAACGCGTATTCACTAGTATTGATAACGATGTTACAAAACACATTAATCAATATTGGGCTTCTTTAGCGCCGGTCACTCAAGATAGTATTTTTGAATGTTTTAATGCCATTAGAAATACTCTAGAAGATGTATTTGAGACAACAGCATTAACTAAAACTCTTGTTCCACAAATTAAAGATTTATTTGATTATCATCCGTTAGCCGATATTGAACATTGGATTCATTGGAAATCAGATATCATTATCCCTACTAAGTTTGAAGAAGCTTACGTAGTGGACGATATGAAGCCTGGTAATAGAGACAAAACCTATACTAGGCCTGATTACTCACAATTAGTTGCTCTGGCCATTCAACTTCGTTTGATGATTCCTATTTGGGGTGAATTCATTTATAGAACAAAAGGTGATACCGGCACTAACTTTAAAGAGTATCATTCTTTCCAATTGTTGTCTGCTACAGATACCATGGAATCTCCAGCTATGGAGAAACTCAGGACGTATGTAGATGCCAATATTCAAAAAGATAAATCTATCGATGTTCATATCTTGAATGGTATTGGTAGTGAAGATTACTCGATGTGGATGTTGTCTTTGGTGATTGTAAGAAGGTTGTGTATTGGAGACATTACTGGCAGTAATCCAATTACTAATTTAGTAACATTTATCTTTAACTACGTTAGTCAGAAAGTAGCAGGAACACAAAATGCTGCTTTTGGTAAAATGGTTAAACCTAAGGTATTTGAATCAGCTAATCAGTCAGATGACCACAACGCTTCTAGAACTGAAGGATATAAAATCAAGCAGGAAATTCCTACTGGTGATATATCTATTATTGAATACTATCTTAAAAATCCATATAAAGTAAAAGATCATTTGCTTGCTGATATCCCTAACGATTTGTTACAATTATGTTTGGATAATGCATACAAATTACAATTGCAACAATTACAAAAACCTCAAATTGTAATTTCTCAGTGGACGCTTGCTAAAGTAGTTCCACCAAGAGCTATGGTGCATATGACTAAACAAAAAGTACTTAACGCTTTTGCTATAACACAGGCATGGCTCTGGTATAGGGGACATAAAGAATTAGCTTGTCTTCAAACAGCTATTTCAACTAAAGCAGGAGATGAGTTACAGCTCGGCGGTATTGATTCAAGAGCTAGGATTACAAGAGAGCAAATGGAGATTCTACAAAGACTCTATCCATTTTCTGTGATTAGGAATCAAAAGCAAAAAACGAAACCTGTTAATGATGCAGTAGCTGCTATTGATGCAGTAGCTGCTTCTTATAGCCAAAGAGACTGGGTACTTACTACTCCAGAAAACTTTAACTCACAAATTCAAATCAATAATCACCAAAACAGATACAGTGCACCGCACGATATCAAAATACTACTTGCTCGTCTAGCAATAGATTTGAAGCAAGACTTCTTAAGCAAGCTTTCAACAACTCTCATTTGAGGAAATAACCATTATGTACGGTAATAAACGATCAGGTATTGTCAGATTCGTCATTCAAGAAACTGGTACTTACGAAGATCAATTTCGTCGCCCTTACCAGACCCATTTAGATGGTCAGACTCAAAACGAACTGATCAATGCGTTAGATGGTGCAAAAGCGATTACGCCGTCTAAAATTGCTGGTATTGCTAACCAGTTTATCAGACCCAGTGCTACACCAGAATCACAAATTGGTATTGTCAATGGTTGGGAATGTAAGAGACTTCGTTTCTTCCTTGAAATCCAAACTGAAGACTTTATCGGTAACGTAACAAGTGAATATGTTGTTGGATATACAGATCATCCAGGTATCAGTTTTGGTGGTCACCTAGACCCTAATATGGTGTTTTTCATCAACGCCATTAACACAACTAGGACTACTAAAGTGGTGACCCCGCTTGGTAACCAGACTCATCACAATTTGATCGATGCCAGTCATGTTTTGGTTGATTCATCTTACCAAGGTATCATGAGTAAACAAAATAAAACTTATGGTTTACGTCCAGAGGATGTTTTCAATAAGATGGAGTTTACTGATGTCATGAATCAAATGTCTGATACAGACATGATGATTGATACTGTCGGCACTATTACTACCAATGCCGTAAAAAGCAAAAGAGCAAATAGTATTGTTCCAGTTTATGCGTCTAGTATGTTAGATTCATATCTACAAACACGCAGAACTGAAAGCTTTAGTGATGTATCTCAGATTAGGACCAATGCTGCCGCTGTAGTAGAATCTGATTCTGTGGCTCGTGACCCATTCATGTCTTTTATGCGTGGAAGGAATCACCTTGGCGCCACCAACACATTCACTATGGGTGATTTGATGGATTACGATAAGAATGTGTCTTATGTAACCACAGTGGTGCCTGTATCCAATGGGTATAATTCTAATCTGCATCAACGAGGTATGACGGCTTCTTGGGGTGGTAGTGATTACACTACCTTGTTTGCAACAATGCTCAGTCAATCAGTACCTAGTTATATGTTGCAATACTCCATTAATAAGATTCATTTCTTTAGCACTAACATGGATATTGGTGGTAACATCACTACCCGTGTAGCTAACGTTAAGTCTTTTACAGATGGAGATATCAGTCAACATATCCAAACGTTTATTTTCAGATTAGAAAATGAACTTCTCAAAGGACTATCGCACAATAATCAAACAGCTTATCAACTTGAGATGATCTGCGACTTGCTTGGCGAGACTTGGATCAAATTGAGTATTAATAACGAACCTATGGTAGATTATGTTTGCCCTAGTTTCTGTGACTCTTTGATGGTGCCAGTAGTGACACAAAATGAAAACACTGTTATCTCTATTGCATCTGATTTTGATAACATCATGACCAGTATTGGTGACTCTGTTTATAACCCAAATGGATCTGCAATGATGAGTACAGGATACTCACCTGCTATCTAATAAATAATTTCAAAAGGAACTTGAAAATGAAAATTATTGATTTGTACAAATCTATCTTGTCTACAGCTGGTTTGAAAGTAGATAAAGACGACATGGTGTCTGCCACAGCTGGTGATGTTAGTATTCCTTTTGTGGTAAAAGGTAAACGTTTGGTTCTTCCTACTAAGAGTCATCTGTCTAATCCTAACAAAGACAGCATTGCTATTTTCCATCCTCTATCTGAGAATACTCTAAGAGGTGAAAGCGATGTGATGGGTCGTTTCAGATCCGCTATTAACACCAGGATGAATTACGTTGTTGGCTGCATTGCTCAAGAATTAATGACTATTGCAACCAGTGTGAAAATGCATTCGCAACTTAACCCTGACCAACAAGAGCTTTTGTCTAAATTGAAAAATGCAGATGAGAAAACTTTGTCTTCTTTGCAAAGTATTCTTAAAGCCATGTCACTTGACTCTAAAGATAAAAACTTTGTTCATATCTTTCTAAAGCGCGGCGGCATGGTAGCTGGTAAAAAATACAGCCGTGCTGCAATTGTCACATTCCCTTTGTATGAAGAGTTGTGTAAATCCGATAAAGCGGTATACGGAGTTACTTTGAGGACTAAAGACAAGCAGTCTTTGATTGCTTTGCTTGAGTTTATCTTCAGTGACATTCAAACACCTAATGCTTACGATCGTGGCAGCTACAGTGATATTGCTCCTTTCCTAGATAGCTTGATGCTTGCTGTTAAGTCATTAGCAGCGGACATTAATACAGTTATTGACAGTTATGAACAATTCATTCCTGATGCTTCGTCATACAAGTACGAAGATGAATGGGTGGAAACTTTTGATAACCTATCTCAACTACTTGGAGAAATCAGAAGTATCCCAATGCAAGCTGGCAATGAAGGTGAGGTGGTAGGCAAAAACGAGACAAACACGCATCAAGCTGTTGGTCTCATTACCCCAACTGCTGCACCTATACAACAAACACATGTGCCTCAAAACCCACATAACTTTAATGCACCAATCATGCAACCTATGCAGCAACCACAAGTCTATCAGCAACCTGTGCAAAATGGACCAGTGAGAACTGAAGGTGGTATTGATTTTAGCGCTTCCACTAGAAACAATCCAGCTTTTCAGCAATTCAATCCAATGATGCCAGGACAAATGGTTCAACAAGTAGCCTCTGTACCACGGTGGGCACAACCACAGGCTCCAATGTTTGGACAAATGCCTATGGGTGCTCCTATGATGATGGGTGGTGGTTATATGCCAGGTAGAATCTAAAACTAAAAAATGAATATCTAAAGATGAGCTTAAATAAACCTAAGCTTGTCTTTAGTATTCTAAAATATTATTTTTATGAGAACGGAAGTCAAGATGAAAACTATCTTAGCAGAAGATGTAGATTTATCTACTCTTAAATATCCTGTTTACGTCAGTGTTAAGATGGATGGAGTCAGATGTATTGCCATTGATAAAAAAGCTAAGGGAAGATCTTTATTAGATTTTCCTAATTTAGCCTTACAACAATTATTTCATCATCCTTATTTAGCAGGATTAGATGGTGAATTAATTGATGGTCCTATTAATGCTGACGACGCTTGTAGAAGAACGACCAGTGTAGTTTCTTCTTTTGATAAACCCGTTAATAAAATATCTTTTAATATATTTGATGTATTTAATCATCCAGATAAAACTCTACCTTTTAAAGATAGAATAAAGATATTAAAAGAAAGATTTGAAAACATCAAAGAACTCTTTCCTTTCTTAACTTTAGTTCAATATGAATTAGTTAATAATGAAGAAGAGTTACTTGCTTTTGAGAAAAGAGCATTAGATGACGGGTTTGAAGGAATTATTATAAGAAATCCAGATGGATTATATAAATACGGTAGATCTACTAAGAAAGAACAATACTTCTTAAGGTTAAAAAGATTCAGTGATTCAGAGATGAGGATTACTGGTTTTAAACAAGAATTGAAAAATAATAATAAATTAGAAAAAGATCTAAACGGTTATGCTAAAAGAAGTAGCGCTAAAGAAAATTTAGTAGCTAAACAAAGAGTTGGTGTTATTGTTGGAGTAGATATACATACTGGAAAAGATGTTAATATTGGAACTGGTTTTGATGATAAATTAGCTCAAGATATGTTTAACAATCCGGATAAATATCTAAACAAGATTGTAAAATATCAATTCTTTGGTAAAGGGATGAAAGATAAAACCAGGTTTAATTCTTTCATTAGTTTTAGAGATTCAATTGACATGAGTTAATATGCTTACTGAGAAAAACAAAGAACATTTAGATAAGTTAAATAATCTTACTATGAAGTGCTTACTTATAGAAAGAATAGATATCCAAAACATAATTATATCTTTAGTTATGTCTACCATATTTAGTTTCCTATATGGGTATTTAGCTTTTGTAGTTGGGTTTATTCTTGTATTACATAAATATGTTGTATTCAAAATAGAAGATTCAAAAACTCTAAAAGTATACAATAGTTTGTTTATGAATAGCGGTTTTGAAAAAGACACAATACATGAAATTAAAGACGGGGTTAGAATCATAACTCCTATTTGGAAACTAAAAGATACTCCGTTAACAGACGTTTACATTAAGCGCATCATTAGTTAAATTTACAGCATAAATGCTTAGAGAATCTTAATTGATTCTCTAAGCTAATATGCTGTTTTATTTTTAACTTCCTATTGAGTTAGATTTAGATACAAACTGTTGTCTTATCTTATCCACAGTAGATTCTTCAGGTATCAATAGAGTTTGAATATGTGGTCCAAAATCGTACATTGAATACATATTGTTCATTCTCATTATAACCCAATGAAGATGTAATGGTGTTTTTACACTGTTTAAGTATCCACCTAGATCACCATTATAAACTACCTTATCGTGATCATTAATTGGTAAGTTTCTAGTGTTTTGGTGATTTCTTAAGAAACCCATATGCGCTTCTAATACGTCTTTAAAAGCTTTAGTATAAAACACATCTGGTCCAGGTTTAATCATCCTAGAGTTGATCTTTGCACTCATGTATTTTCCTTTTGAATATAGAAATTTCTTAAATAAATAATAATAAAAATAACTTAAAAAATTCCTAATAATAAACTATAATATCCAACATTATCCTAAATAATTTCAATCACTCATTATGTATCTGAGTAATGCCTCATATCTAACGCCAACTCTTTTCTAATTCACCACACCACTCACAAGGAAATATAAATGTCAAGTAACGTTCCAGAAAATCAAATTCATCCTGAGTTTCTGTCTGTGTGTAGCATGAATCCTTTTCATGCACATACATCATCATCACGAGCATATATGTTTGCTAACCATCTCGGACAAATGTTAGTTCTAGATGGATCTACTGAAAAATTAATTCAGTCAGGTGTAGAAAGAGAATTTGGTAAATACACGTTTAAAGTAGAAGCACCATGTGATCTACAGGTCATAGAAATTATCGAACGTTATAGAAAAGGATTAGGAAAAGATTCTATTGAAGAAAATCCTGAGACTATTGTTATCTATGAAGATGTAGAGACAAAACAAATTGGGATGATTAGACTCACCAGCCACTGTTCTAATCATCAGTATTTTGGATTTAAATACAAAGAGCAAGAAGGAATAAATCTAATCAAACAAGGTGCTTTCATCCCTAAAGGTACTACGTTTTTAGATTCACCATCTATTACAAATGAAGGTGGTTATAAATATGGTATTCAATTGAATATCGCATACATGACTCATCCAGCTACCAGTGAAGATGGTATCTTAGTTTGTGAAGATGTAATGGAAAAACTAGGATTTAAAACATTTGAATCTAGGGTTGTAGAGTGGGGAAATAATAAGTATCCTTTAAACCTGTATGGTGATAAAGATAACTATAAACCATTTCCAGATATTGGAGACTACATCAGAAGTGATGGCTTGTTGATGGCATTAAGATCTGATACACCAGTAGAACTAGCTGTAGTAGAGAAAAGTCTTGAAGACACTATGAATGTTGACTTTACTTTTGACACTACATTCTACGCTAACGGCCCTAGTGGTAAAGTAGTAGATATTAAAATCCATCATGACGTAAGTGGGAATAACTACGCAGATGTCCACATGGATGAGCAAGCTCAAAAATATGATGAAGCAAGAAGAGTGTTTTGTAAACGTGTAGTAGATGTTTGGAAACGGCTACATAAACAACGTGGAGATTCACTTCAACTTACTCCTGAGTTTAATCGCTTTGTAGTGGAGTGTTACTCTGTAGTATCCGAGAGTACTGGTCAAAAAGTAGTTAAACTATATAGACAAGCACCTTTGGATAACTTTAGAATTGAATTCACTATAGAATACCAAATGACTCCTGGAGTAGGTTTCAAGCTCACCGACACAGCAGGTGGTAAAGGTGTTATTTGTCAGCTGGCAAAAAGAGAGGCCATGCCAGTAGATGAAAATGGTAATTCAGCAGATATTATCATGGACCCTAATTCTACAATATCACGTATGAACTTAGGTAGATTCTACGAACAATATATCAACTCAGCTAGCAGAGATGTACATAAAAGAATATGTGATAATCTAGGAGTAAAACCTTTCATTAAACCAATGGAAGCTTATAATCACCTCAATAAAGTTCCAAAAGAATTAATTGATCAAAATTATTACTATCTACTTAATTACTATAAAATAGTATCTCCTAAAATGTATTCTTGGTTTGAAAAAGGCCAAGTAACCGATACACCACAAGAGTACCTAGCTAGTATTATCAACAAAGGAGTTGGTCTTTATATTCCTACCGATAATGAACCAGATACACAAGACATCGTACTTCAAATCGAAGAACAATATAAACCTACTTATGGCCCAGTAAGTTATATTGGTAACTCGGGACAAAGAGTTACTACAAAAGAAAACGTGAGAATAGGTAGTGTATATTTTATTCTATTAGAGAAAATTGGTGATGATTGGTCAGCTGTTAGCAGCGGTAAACTTCAACACTTTGGAGTACTATCACAATTAACTAAAGCTGATAAATATTCTAAACCAGCTAGAAACCAGGCTGTGCGTGGAGCTGGTGAAGCTGAAGTTAGAATTATGGTTTCTTATATTGGAGATGAATTTGTAGCTGAGATGATGGATAGAAACAATAATCCAAATACACATAAACAAATCATTGAAAACATTTTGAAAGCAGATCAACCAACAAATATAGATAGTCTAATTGATAGGAAAGAAAATCCATTTGGCGGCGCTAAACCTGTCCAATTGGTTAATCATATCCTACAAGTCTCTGGTGTAGAAGTAGAATATTCTCCTTATACATACGTGCCTAACTAAAGCAGCATATAGTAGAGATAAAATATTTTATCTCTACTATACACATAAAGGAACTTAAATGCTTAAAATTGATGCTAGAAAAATACTACAATATCAAACAAGAGATTTGTTTGATAAACTTAAAGGTAATTTTGTTCTGGTGTTTGACGATGGAGAGATAGTAACTAACTCTAAAGAAACTATATACAGTTCTTATGTTTGGGATTTTCATAGAAAATATCCACTGACCCCACTACTTATTAAACACCATATACAATTCTACAGTAGTTCTAAAAGGGTTGGTGCATCTACACATTTAAATGTTATCAACGCTGCATTATGGTCTACTTATGATGTTTATCTTCCATCTGTTAATGATAAAACAAAATTACTAGATGACTTAGCTCAGTTTGCTTATGAGGTATCTAATAATATCTATAATGATCTAACTTATTCTCTAGAAGAATATGTTACGTCTTTAGATATTACTGATTTCATTGCAGTCACTAAAGACCCTCAATTAGTTAAAGCAATGGATGAAATGCCTGAAACTCAAAAGGGTATTGATGATATCTATGACCTAATTAAGAAAATGTTTAAATCTAAAAAGTTTGAACATAACCCTTTAGTACACGCCATCAATTCAGGAATTGCTAATATGGGTCAAGCGTTACAATGCGTTGGACCTCGTGGATTCTTGACTGATATTGATTCTAATATCTTCAGACATCCAATTAAAAGAGGCTTTGTTCACGGGATCAGAGATGCTCACGATATGATGATTGAAACACGATCTGCTGCTAAGTCTCTTATTTTCTCCACATCACCACTTCAACAAGCTGAATACTTCTCACGTAGACAGCAGTTTATTTGCCAAAACGTTAAACATTTACATCATGGTGATTGTGGTAGTACTCAGTATTTAGATTGGCAAGTTAGACCAGCTCGCTATTCTAACGACGAAGAGTCTATTGACATCAATGAACGAGACGAAGCATTAGTCAACAGATATCAGAGTGATCTAGATACCATTTGCGGTAAATATTACTTAGATGAAACTACAGGTAAATTGAACACAGTAAAAGGATCAGACACACACTTGATTGGTAAAACAATTAAATTAAGATCACCTATTGCTGGCTGTAATCATCCAGATCCTTTTGGAATCTGTGAAACATGTTACGGTGAAACAGCGCTAGCTATACCAGCTAATAGTAATTTAGGTCACGCTACTTGTGTTTCTATGACCGCTGTTGTAGGTCAAAGTATTCTATCTACTAAACACTTTGACGGTAGCTCAGTAGTTGAAGGTATTGTTCTTAAACCACATGAAAAGAAATACTTAAGTGCTTTAACTAATAGTAGTACTTATAACTTTGCAGAAGGGTTAAAGAATAAATCTAATAAACTCATTATTAAATCTAGTGATGCCTTGGGACTAACAGATGTTACATTAGTGGACAGTGTTAATAAACTAAGTCTAGCTAGAATTAGTGAGTTTGAAGAAATATCTTTAGCTATTACTGGGAGTAAAGACACAGAGATTGTAACTCTTAACTTAAGCATCAACGATAGGTGCCCTAGTTTCACATATGAGATGTTAAACTACATCAAAAGAAAAGGGTGGACAATTACTGACGATAGTAATTATGTCATTGATTTGGATGAATGGGATTATAGTAAACCTTTTGCTGTACTACCACTTAGACACTACAATATGACTAGTTTTCAGAGTACCGAATTATAAGTTGAAATGAACTAATAGTACTATGTTGTGAAAGGGGAACAAAATGTTTAAAAACATTCCTGGAAATCACAACTATGTAATATCATTGAGTACTGAAATAAGACAAAAAGACGGAAATAAGTCTGATCTAAAAGAGGAAAATGGCTTAGTACAGATTGATCTTTATAAAAAGATAGTGTCTGTTGATAAAAAATGGTTATCTTTAATTTCGCATTATGAAGTAGATCTTCCTGATCATTTAAAATCTATTAATTTTATAGAATCAAACCACAAGACGACTAAATCGACTACTGGTTATTTGATGGTTTTTAATAAACCAATATTAATAGATAACAAATACAGGATCATTCCTAATTATACTAGGTATGCTATTTCTAAAGAAGGTGAAATAATAGATTTAAATAACAATAATAAAATAATAAAAATATATACTAATAAAACTGAATATCCTTATTCCAGTATTTATAATCCAGAAAAAAACAACTATGTAAAAACAACTATTCATAGATTAGTTGCATTAGCCTGGTGTATGAATAACGATTTTATTAGTAAACCTATTGTTAACCATAAAGATGGAAATAAATCCAACTATCATTATAGGAACCTAGAATGGTGTTCTTATAAAGAAAACAACAGACACGCTATAGATAACGATTTAATAGGTAATACTAGGCAATGTAAAGTAAAAGACCATGAAACAGGTGAAGTTACTTTATATAAAACATTTATTGAAGCATGTAATCAAATCGGATTAGCTAGGCTGACCAAAATAGAAAATGTTTTAAATAGAAAAGTTACTAAATTAATAAGAAACCGCTATGAGGTAAAAGAAGCAAATGATGAAACCCCATGGTTGGAGAATATTGAAAAAGGTAAAAAACTAACTAAATATACTATTACAGTTAAATATAAAGACGGTACAGTAGATGTATTTTACAATATTGTAGACTTAATGAGAAGATTAAAAATCTGGAACATAAGTTACAATATAAAAGAAATTATCTCTGTAGCTAAAAATAAATATCCAGGAATAAATATTGAATATGTAGACAACTTCCCTGTAAGAGAAGTTCAAGCATTAAATGTAAAAACTGGTGAAATATTAACTGCTGATAGCATATCAAAACTTTCTATATTAACTAATTGCTCTCAAAATACAATTAGAAAAGCAATTAATAGCGGTCATAACTATCTTAGTAAAGATTACATATTTAGATATAAGTCAGACGAATCTTGGGATAGTAATTATAAAATAATGCCCAACCGTAAACAAATTATTTTAGTGGAGAATATTGATACAAAAGAAATAATGGAATTTCCTTCCATTAAAGACGCTTGTATTTGTTTAAACGTAATGTTTCAAACATTAAAATATTCTCTTGTAAATAATGTCTTATTAAAGAAAAAATGGAAAGTTTCTTATAAGGATCTTGCTCCGTTAATCGGTAACGATTAATTGAAATCAATTGAATTGCTGGAAGTCCTTTAGAGATTGAATAACTACTGCGAGCAGTAATGTAAAGCGAATGTTTGAAAATATTCAATATTAGGTAATCAGCAGCTAAGCTTCTCCATGAGAAGAAAGTTCATCGACTATTCCGTAAGGAAGTACACTCTAAGTAGGGTGGAAGTGGTTGACTCCTATTTAAATAAAATAGGAAGAAGATATAGTCAGTTCTATTATGAAAGTAATAGCTGTATTTATACAGAATAAATAAGAGAGTCTATAGACAACGATATTTATTGAACATTAAAGGAAATTGCTACTATGCTAGAGTCTACAGTGGAAGATATGGAAAAGAGATCAAATGTAATTGATCCAAGATCTATGATTGTCGATTTTCATGACTTGGTGAATAAACGTTTAGCTATTAATTTAGCTACTCTAGAAGTTATTCTCTATAGTTCTATGGGTGTAAATCCAATGCAAGACAATTATAGCTTACCAAAAGTAGGTACTAATTCTGGTATTGGTGTGATGCGTAATCTATTAACTAGAAGATCTCTAAGTGCTACTTTAGGTTTTCAAGGACATAGAGAACTATTTACTAATCCAACATCTTACACTTTGAAAAATAGACCTGATCATGTGTTCGATAGAGTAGTTCAGCCTAGTTTGTTAAATAACTAAATAAATTATAGGGAGTTTTTAAACTCCCTATAATTAACTTTTAGAGGAGATAAATAATGTTAAACCAAATACTATTATTTTTATTAGTTTGGTTAGGGTCTGGATTAATTTGTGCTGGGTTTATATACTCTTCAAAAATATCTAGGTATTCAGATAACCCAGAAATAACACAATTGGATAACGAAAGGAATAGAAAATCTTATTATTCAATATGTAAAGATTACTTTGATATATGTTTAGTTTCTGGACCTATTAGTTTCATTCCAATTTTATTTAATTTAAATATTTTATCTAATGATTGGCAATCACCATATTTCAAAGATAAATTATGAATGAACATTTAAGAATAGATATTTATTCACATAACTTTGCATGTAAAGTAATCACTCCAAGAGGAAGATGGTTACTAAATATGTTTAGTAAAAACTATATTCAATATGGTTGGATTAAGAAAAGAGGTAAATTTCATAAAGAGATGCTCAGAGTTTTTGCTACTGCTACAAGTGATAGAAATGAATTTAGATTTCACATCAACTGTCTAGAAAAATTTAAAGAGCATTTGGACTTACATGAAATTTATGGAGATCAAGTAATATGGAAAACACACGATCTTCCTATTACTCCAGATGTTGATTTTAAAGTAAGAGAAAATTTCACTCCAAGAGAACATCAAATAGAACCTATTGAATATCTGATCAACCCTGGTAAAAACAAACAAGTCTCTGTAATGACTGGTGGTGGTAAAGGCGTTATTTCTTTATTTGCTATTCAAGCATTAAGAAAGAAAGTAGCTATTATAATTAGACCACAATTTATTGAAAAATGGACTATAGAAATAATAGAAAAATGTCATATTAAACCAGAACAGATATTGGAGATTAGAGGTTCTGAACAATTGATGGGTTTATTAGAGTTAGGTAAACACAATCAATTAGAACAATATAAAGTTTTTATCATTAGTAATAAGACTATTCAGTATTGGTTTAAGGCTTATGAACAACATAGAGAATATACTCTTGAAATGGGTTATGCGTGCCTTCCTATTGATCTTTACTCCACCATAGGGGCTGGTATTAGATTAGTAGATGAAGTGCATTTGGATCTTCATTTACAATGTAAGATAGATCTATATACTCATGTTCAAGAATCTATATCTTTATCTGCAACATTACTAAACGACGATCCTTTCATATCTAGAATGCAAGATATGTTGTATCCTAGAAAGGATAGATATGACTCTGGTAGTTTAGATAAATATATAGATTCCATTTGTGTTTCTTATGGTTTATCTGACCCAGACAGAGTAAGAACAACTGAATTTGGTAATACTACTTATTCTCATATGGCTTTTGAAAAATCTATAATGAGGAATAAGTCTTATATACAAAATTATCTAGATTTAATGGATTATGTAATAAAATCATCTTTCTTAAGTTTGAAAAGACCTAAGAAAAAGTTAGCAGTATATGTAGCGTCTATTGATATGTGTACTATACTAACTCAACACTTTAAAATGAAATATCCTGCTATGGATATTAGACGTTATTGTGAAGACGATCCTTATGAAAATCTATTAGATCCAGAAATACGTTTTACCACTTTACTAAGTGCTAGTACTGGGCACGATATAGCTGATCTAACTACTGTTATTTTAAGTACAGCTATAAAATCTCAACAAGCTATAATTCAGTGCTCGGGGCGGCTACGTAAATTATCAGACGGTCACCCAGTAGAGTTCTATTATTTCACATGCAAAGACATACCTAAACACATATCGTATATGGAATCTACTAAAATTATTTTTAACAAGAGAATGAAATCACAAAGAACATTAGATACTGGAATGTTAATATGAAATTATTAAAAAACAATTCTAAATAATTTCAATCACATATTACTATAATGAATACAGAGGCTAACGCCTCTGTATCTTTATATTAATTTTGATTAAAGGTAATATGTGTTAAAAGAAGAATTTTTAAATAGACTTAAACAGAGGCATCCTGAAAACTTTTCTAAGTATGATTATTCATTACTACCTGATGAATTTAAAAGTAAGGATAAAATACCTATTCAATGCTTAATTCATGGGGTGTTTTATCAAAGACCAGACGCACAATTATCTAATATTGGTTGTCGTAAATGTGGATTTGAAAAAACATTCAAAAGCACAAGATATAATAATGATATTTATTTAGTTTTATGTAGAAAAATACATGGTTTAAAATATAGATACTATAATGATTATATAAGTGCTAGAACTAAAATAAAAATTAATTGCCCTTTACATGGGGATTTTTATCAAAGAGCATTAGACCATATTAATCAAAAGCAAGGATGTCCTAAGTGTGCTAATGAACAACATAGTTTAAGATTAAGAGATTCTAGAGAAGATTTCATTCGTAAAGCAAATGAAGTGCATGATAACTATTATACCTACCCTAGAACTGATTATAAAGATAATAGAACTAAGGTAATTATAACCTGTCCAATACATGGTGATTTCTTACAAAAACCGAGCATACATCTAAGAGGTAACAATTCACTAGGTTGCGGTTGTCAGAAATGTAAACAATCAAATGGTGAAAAATATTTATCTCAAATATTAGATAAATTAAATATCTATTATTCTAGAGAATACATATTAAAACCAAACCCATATAGGTATGACTTCTATTTACCTGAATATGATGTTTATATAGAATACCATGGTGAACAACATTATAAATCTGTAGATTATTTTGGTGGTAAGAAAGCTTTAAAATATAATAAACGTAGAGATAAAATAAAAATAGAGATTATTAAACGATCTACTGGATTATTAATCACTCTTAAATACACATTTAACACACTAGAAAAGATTGAAGATGAGTTACTAAGATTATTTAGTATCATTCATCCTCAATTTATACAAAATAAAGAATTGACTAAACAGTCTATTATAGATTCTAATATCTACTTAATAGAAGATGGTATTAGTTATATTAGGAAATAAATTATCCAATGTACAGTGCCTAGGCAGACTGCGTAAATTAGCTGATGACCATCCTGTAGAGTTCTATTATTTCACATGCAAAGACATAGAGGCCCATGTAAAATATCATTTACAAAAAGAAAAAATATTACAAAAAAGAGCTAAGTCTATAAGGATGTTAGATACTGGTTATTTAATTTAACTGCATATTAGGCTGGGTTATCCAGCCTAATATGCACTACTTATAAAGGAATGTATGTTTGGTATTTATTTTCTTATTGTACTTATTTCAATAATTTATGGATTTATAATAGATCCTTTTCTTTGTATGTCTTCTGAAGAAGACGGTGTTAAAAGAAGCGATCAATTGAAAATACATTGTCTAGTTAGCTTAATATTTCCACTGATGTTAGTGGTTTACGTTTTGTTTAAACTATTGAATAAAATATTCTTCAATAAATAAATTACAGCATATACTCCTACAAATCCTTTTGGAATTTGTAGGAGTATATGACAGATATTAATTTTTTGGATTACCCATCTGATTATTAATGTTATTCACCACATCATTTTGGATCTGAACATCTTTTTTCTGTTGCTCAAAACAAAGCAAAAGTATATGTTCGCAAACATCTGGTGGTAATTCTAAAAACTCATTTAAGTTTAAACCAAAAAACGATAGTACTTTAGCTTCTTTATAGACTTTTATAGTCTCGTATAAACTACTCCTACTAGATACTTCTTCAGCTTTTTGTTGAGCTATTTCAATGAGGGGGCGCTTGTGATTAGGATCAGTCTGAATATCATCAGATGCTCTTTGTTGTAAGTGATTAAAAATACCATGGGTATTTTCATATGCTTGTCTTAATAGACTTTTAGCATCGATAATATTATCTACCTTTTCTTCCCTACGAAGTAGGTGATCAAAAATAGTATTATCTAAATCACCTGATCCAAAATCATAATCAAGTACGTGTCTTACCTCACTTCCAGTCTCTGAAGTTTCTGTAGGAGAAGGGTAAAAAAAGTTTGGGTAACATCGATAGCAATCAAGCCTCTGAATAAACCTTTTGATTTATTAGTATGTTGCTCATTGCCACAGTTAGGACACTTGTAAGTAGGAACACCAACTACAGACATAACTGAATTATCAATAAATTCAGCTACTTGTTTAGTAAACGAAGTTCTAAGAGAATCATCAGCAGACATGTCATCCAAAATATCTTCTATAATTTCAGGCGTGTCGTTAGATTCTTCTTCAGCTACGATGTCTTTTACAAAATGCGTATATTGACGCATAGATGTAGCCTTAGCTTGGTTGAATAAATATTTATCTCTTGCTTCACCTTTTTCCATCATAGCACGACCATAAGTTTCTTCAATTGAGGAAACCCATTTATCACCAGCTATAAGGTGCTCGTTAACAGTAGGTGTCTTAAGAATAACATCTACCTTGTCAGATAGAGTAATCTTCTTATCTACACCAATAACAAAAGAATCACAATAGATCTTAATAGACTCAAGACTCATAGAGTTTGGTTGTCTATTAGTCATGTGATTAATTTGTTGTTTTGTAAGAGCAGTAGTATCTGTCCAAAGCAATTTCTTTAGATCAATTTTTTCAGAAATTACATGTGTGCAAATGTTTGGATCAGCTGTACAAGATCTTTGATAGTTAAAACCTTTAGGCCAAACTGCACAAGCCATACCCCATGCAATTAAAGGTAGATCCTGAATTTTAATGAAATCTCTAATATCTTGGTCTTCACCTAGTTTAATTGTGGTGTTATAGATATTATCAATTGCGAAATCTAAAAGAGCTTTAGATGCATACACACTAGAATTACTAAAGATCAAACCGTATGTTGTTCTTCCTAGAGTAACTTTTTCTGAAGCAATTTGCCTATAAAGCTCTAGCAAAGCAGATTCTGTTGGAGATTTAAATGTAATCCAAAAACCACTATGCCAAAGAGGTACAGTAAAAGCAGTGCCTAAACCAATATAAGAGCGTAATCGCATACGTGCGGCTTCACCTGTATATTTTACACCTTCTTTAGATTTAAACTTAGGTACTCCACCCATCAGTGAGCCAGAATCAGCTTCTACCTTTTGTTTAAACATGGCACCTTTTCTTTGTGTGGTGCCAGACAAACCATCTTCAAATACAAACTGTTCTGCACCGGCCATTACCTGACCTAACCATCTCTGATTTTCTTCTGTTTTATAAAAACTAGGATCTTCTACAGAGTTAATTTTAGTTGCAGTACTTGAATAATCAGAAGAAGGTAAAGCAATTGTTTCAGCTGTTGCATTGGTAATTGGAGATGAATACTCTAATTCCATTTCAATATTAGGTTCTTCTGAAGGTGTTTGGTTTTGTGGTCCGACAACTTTTTCAGTAGATACTTCTTGTTCTACAGGTCGTGGGATTTGGTTTTCTTCACTCATTGATAACTCCGGTATTATCTACTAAAGAATCTAGTTGTTTTTGCTCTTCAAAAGCTTTCTTAATTTTAGCTTTGATAGATTCAATTTCATCACTAAGATCTTTAATAGTATTTTGAGAATTTTTCTCAAAGACTTGTTGTAGTTCTAAATAATCTTGATGAATAGACAACACAGCCATATACTCATCTTCATTAATAGCGTTTCCAACTTTACCACGGTGTTTTTCATAAACAGCAGCTAGTTTAGTTTTGTGCTCTAAAATATCTTGAGTTACTCTATTTACTAAGATAGACAGAGCTGCTTCATTAGAAATGTGTTTCTTGTGTTCAGGCACCTCAGTGATCCAAGAAACATGCTGTAATACTTGAGAACCAATTGCGTCCACACCGCCAAGGATTTGAGCATGTGTTTCAATCAACTGATCCCACATCTTGTTGGGTTTACCCAAAGGTTGACGTTCTTCAGGTTTTTGATTTAAGCGTTTTTGCATTTTTGAAATTTGAGTCATGATCGTTTCTTTTTTAAAATGGGTCAGTATGGTCTGATTAAATTAAACCTATATTAGTTACAAATTTGTTCCAATACATAGGTTTATAATTTATTTTTAGAATAGATAATAGGAATTAAAAGATGAACTATAATGAATTAAAGCAATATCTAATAAATACTGGAGATTCAGATTTTGTAGATATTGTAGACAGCTGTAATGAAGTATTAGAAAAACATAACGTAGATGACTATCTTCTAAATATAGAAAACATCATTACAAATACAGATATGGCTGAGCAAGATACTAAAGATTCTATCAGGGCTACATTAGAAGGCTTGATTAATTTTATCTTAGGTCTTTATTCTGTAAAACTAAACGATTCCGCTTTATTCAGTGAAAAAATAGAAATATGTAATGGTTTATTTGAATTGTCTTTTTATTCAGATAAAGACAGTATTAAAAAGATTTGTGAGTCCGAGCTTACTGATGAAGAAAAAATTTCTGAATGTTTAACATTAGTTACCTCTTTTAATATAGAAAAGTTACTATCACTCATATCAGAAGTGGATACTGCTTTAATTACAGGAATATGTAATAATAATCCTGAACAATCTGAAGAAAATAGTATTGAATTAGAATCAATTAAAAATAGTATAGACTTATATTCTAAGTACAAATTAATAGTAGGTAATAAAGAATTGTATTCTGATAGATATTTCAATAACCCAAATACAATTGGAATGAAATACGATATTTATCTTTCCGCTTTTATAAACGATAGCGAAATAGATAATTCAGATGACGTAGAGGCTATTGCTGCCGAATTGATTGGATTGTGTATTCTCTCCGATAACAGTAGTTTAATAGTAGATACTATTAGAACCTCTATATCTAGAATTACTCAAGATATAAATAAATCTACTAAAATAGATATAGCTGTTAATAAACTATTAATGGATCTAATATGAATAAAAAAGAGTTTTTTAAATTAGCTTTATCTAATGGTAAATATAAGAAACTACCATGGATAATTACAGCTTTTTCATTAACCAAACAACCTGATAAAAAAGGTTTTGATGATTATGATATTATATCTGACGTATCTGGATATAGTTTTTATAATGCAATTACATCTAGTATAGAGAAAATAGAAGATGCTAAAGTAGGCGAGCCTTTATTTTCTTTTAAAGAAACTCTAATAGTTACTCCAAGCGATATTCCTAATCTAAGCTCTACTATAGAGAGCACTTACGGTAAACTATTATTTAACTGGATTGTATTAGTAAATAACTTTGGTAAAAAGATATCTTACCAAAATGATAAAATTAATTTAGGTAATATAGAGAAAATAATTTTATCTAAATTAGAAGACACTCCTAAAAATCTAGAAGATAAGAAAGAAGATCTTATCTATGTAGATGAGTATCTTAAATATACAGATTCTGTTTCTTTCTTAACTGGTTTATCGCAATTATGCTCACAAGGTCTTACTGAGAAACTTCTTATACCGCCGCCAGGTATAAAAGAATTTAGAGATTCTTTATTAGAAAAATATAAAGATACTTTAAACGAGATGAGTACTGTAGCTAAAATTGAAGCAGAACTAATTGAATACGATAAAAAGTTTCTGGCTGGGGATGAAGGAGAGAACTTCTTAATTAGTAAAAAATCCAGGAACACAGTAAGAAAGAAATTATTCTTAACCATGGGTGCTGAGTCCGGACTGGATGATAATAACGTAAACGCACAACTGATACCTACTTCTTTAACAGAAGGATGGAATCCTGCTAAATTACCAGAAATGGTTAATAACTTAAGAGCTGGTTCTTTTAGTCGTGGTGCAGAAACTGAGTTAGGTGGTGTGGCTGTTAAATGGTTACTTCGCGCATCGTCTAACGTTAACGTCACTGTAGACGACTGCGGTAGTACATTAGGCTCACCTATTGATATTACTGAAGAAAACATTTATCGATTAATAGGGTTTACTGTTATTGATAAAGGTGTTCAAAAACCAGTACAAACTAAAGAAGACGCAGGCTCATACCTAGGTAAAAGAATTTTACTGAGGAATCCTATGTATTGTAAACTAGATAATACGGATTACTGTAAAGTATGTGTAGGTAAAAGACTAGTACTTAACCCAACTGCTTTGTCTATTGCTATCAGTGATTATGGTAGTCGTTTTATGGGAATGATGATGAAGGCTATGCATGGTACTTCATTGGAATTATCTAAAATGGATATAAACAAAGCTCTATCTTAAAATAGGAATTTTAAAATGTCTCGTAAAAATCAAAAATCTCAAGGAACCACAATGACTGAACAAACCCAAACCCCTCAAGAAGACTCCACTCAAGAAAATGGTCAACAGAATCCTTCTGTAACTGATTCTACTTCTGAACAAACTGAAAACCAAGCTGGTGAACAACAAGGTCAAGAAGGACAACAACCTCAAGACCAAGTTCAAGAACAAGCTGCTAAAGAACCAGTAATAGAAACTAAAGAAGAAACCAAAGTAGTGACACCCACTTCTACTACAGTGGAGCAGCTTTTAGATAAGAAACCTCAAGGTGTTGAGCTGAGTCAACCATGTCAAGATTTGATTGATCAGATTAGACAAAGCGGCGATAAAGTAGGTATTGATGCAATTGATGCTATCTTGACCTATTCTGAGAACATGAAGCCTGGTCGTCAGATGAATCCTACGGACGGCGCTCGCCATCAAGTAAATCTATATCGTACTTTCCAATTTATGGTCAATAACGAAAGTAAGGACTTTACTAAACTATTTGCTACTGTATTGCGAATTGTTGAAGAACTTCGTAATGGTGCTTTTGGTGATCGTTATGCTTTCCGTTTTACCGATGTCATTCAACTAAATAAACAAGATATCAATTCCTTCACTCGTTTCCTTAATCTGCTTAATACAGCTAGCGCTGTTAAAGGTAGACAAGAAGCTATTAAACAAATTGATTTCTCTAAGACTCTAGAATATGGTTTTACTGATGAAGGTCGTCAGCGTATTCTAGCTTTCTTCAATCGTTAAAAAGCATTTGTTCGTTTAGATCATTACTGGTTACTTTTTAGTAGCTGGTAGTGGATCTAAACGAATAATGTGACATATATTTATAAGGATTTTTATGCGTAAATCATTAATGGCTTTAGAGGATATCACTGAAGATAAGACTGGCTTGCCACCAGTGAGTATTACTGAAATACAAACACCTGAACAAATTGTTCAAAATGGTATTTTAGAAACTGATAACGCTATTCAAGATAGTAAAGAATTAACCACCGTTATTAATCAAGGTCAAGACACTGCTTCAGTTATTAGTAATATTACAACTGAACTAGCTAAAGCCACTACGGATGAAGCTAACGGTATTACCCCTAACGAAGCTTCAATTTTGAATACAGCTGTGGAGCATTTGAAGAAAAGTATTGGTTATACTAATACTAGAAAAATGCCAGCTATGGAGTCTTTCGGTGGCTCTATGAGTAAGAAGCAGGCTACCGTAGTAGCAATGGAAGAATTGCAAGCTCTTAATGAAGAGATTTCTGTAAATCTTAAAAAATCTTTTACAATGGAGTTTGAATACATTGTAACTACACTGACTAAAGCTGTAGAAGCTAAACAAAGTCTACTGAGTAAAGTAAACACTGTTAAAGCTAATTGTTTAGAGTTTTTCAAGACATCTTCATATAAACCAGAATTTAATGGTAATGAACTACCTAGTTCTTCTTATGTTATTAATATTTTTAACAGTAAAGAAGCTATGGATGGTAAGATGCCTAGCTCAGCTGTTATAAGCGCTTTAAATACATTTAGAGTGTCTCTGAGTACTGATTCACTGATCGACAAAGTACAACTCTTAAAAGGAGCTGTATTAGCTTGTGTTAATGATACTGATTTAACTACTGATAAATTAAAAGAGCATTTTAATAAAGTAGTTGATATTTATAATAGCATTGTAACTGGTAAAGCTTATACTTCTGGAGATACTTTATATAAACACGTCCTGTATCCTATTTCTGGTATGAAATTAGAAATTAGTCAAACCAGTACTAACGAATCTAATACTAATAATTATTGGTGGGCTGGATGCACTAATACTAGAGAGTTAGTGGAAGTAGATAAATGTAAATTGACTGCTCTAAGTGATCAAGAAACTCAAGCTATCTTAGATACAGTAGAACAGATGAGTAACAGTAAAACATTCTCCGATGAAGTTGGTTTTGTTATTGATCTATTAATCAAGTATCTAGAGAAGACTGATTCTATTGAGAAAACCATTAGACTCACTGATAGTAACTTAGCTTATAAGTTCTATGATGAAGCTAGTAAATTTAGAAATGCTGCCAGAGAATGTCTACATTTGTTCAATCAAATATTCAGAAATGAATTGCTGATTAATGTAGCGCTGGTAGATTACTGCCAAGATAGCGTAAGCTATCACAGTAGTAGACAAGTTGCTTAATTTATTTAATGAACTTCATATTAGCCTAGGTATTATCCTAGGCTAATATGCTGTAATATTTTATTATTCCAATTAAATTCAATTATACATCATTACAGTGAGGTGTTAAATATACCTTATTCAATTCACTCTTTAAAGATTAATTATGTTGTTCAATTTGTTTACTTTTGTTATTTCACCATTGTTTTCATTCTTTGTTTTTTATAAATGGTACAAATTCAAAAATGAAAAGATTTCTGAATTCACATATTTACTTATGGTCATTGTTAGCTTGGTTTACGTAGTTAATTTGATATTAGCTATTAGTACTCTATTGTGTATTATCTATTTGAAATACTTTAAGAAATAAATAAATGTCATACTCACCATAATAGGTATTCTCTATTATGGTGAGTATGGTGTAAAAATATTTAATCCAAATTATTTCAGTCACATATTACACTATTGAATACAGAGGCTAATGCCTCTGTATCTTAACCTAATTTTTTAAGACTGGAAATATGATTATGTCAGAAGCCGAATATGAAAAACGTCTAGAACGTGAATTAAATATGCTAGACGATAGATGCTTAATCTCTCGCGCCATTTGGTTTTTAATGGGTATTCTTTCTTGGCCTATTGCAGAATCTACTGTAAACTATCTTGTTTCTTTGTACGTAGGAGTTTAATATGTCTAAAGAAGTAAAAATGCCTAAGTTCCATTTCACAGATATCATACCCTTCACTGATGGGTATTTTACTTTGTATAGTAGACTTGTACAAGCTTCTGTTATATTGATGAATAGAATAAAAGAAAAATACTTTTCTAAATAACTAAATTTAAAACATGGGTAATACTTGGAGACGAAATGCTATGTGTTCTTCAAGGAGTTATTATGTTTAATAAAAACACTCACCTGATTAATCTTTGTGTAATTACAGCACTCTATTTATTAGGTTTACTAGACGGACTACTGAATTATTCTATTGAAGTTTTTAATAGAGGATTTGTTGCAGTTACGTTATCTACAATACTATCAATCGTTTACATGGTCATAGCTGTGTGTATTGGGTTGTTTTCTGAGGCCTATTCTAGTAGAGTAGATCTAACAGTAAAGATATTTAATTATAGATTCAATATATTTCTAGCAGTGGGTAATGCTTTATTTTACGCGTCGCTGGTATATTTTGTAATATTAAACGCAGGGTATATTTACCTGTTCATAACACGAGTATTAATTTGAATACCATCTACACATTAGTAGCTATAGAGTAACCCTAAAAAGGTTACTCTATAGCTACTTTGATATTTATTTTTTTGTTTAAAGTATTATGAAATCAATTACCACTATATTACCTTGTACTGTACTAAAGCAAATTAATTATAAACACATTAGTGAACTTCTATCCCCTGTTATTATAGAGGATCTTAATGATAAAGAAGAAAAACAATTAATTTGGGATATTGGTAATCAATTTATGTTACTAGATAATCTAGGCATGAATAAATTTGTAAAAACAACGACTACTGAATTCAAAAGTACTAAAGGAGAATGTTTTTATGTTCTGTACGATAGTAGGGATAACTTAGATGTAGTTTTAACTACTATAGAAAACTCTAGAGTAGAAGATAATTATAAATTTAAAACAGACATGTCTTTCTACTCTAAAAGATCTTTAAAACGATCTATAAGTAATGAATTTGATATTAGTGTATGGTTTACTCTATCTACTGATAAAAACGCTTTAAAACAGTCTATAATAGCTTTATGGACTACTGATAGTAATGTGCTAAACCTAATAGTAAATCTATTAAATCAAAATAATTTTGAAACAATTTAAAAGGAAATAATTTATGTATAAACTCATACTGACTTTTAGTTTACTATTTAGCTCTGTAGCTATAGCTCAAGTAGATCTACCTAATAAAGATGTAACCCCTGGTGCTATACTGAACACAGATTTATCTAAAGTCTGCGTATCTAACTACAGTAAAGGAGTAAGAGACGTATCTGAATCTCTTAAAAAGAAAGTATATAAACTCTATAACGTACCAGTAGAGCAAAGAGGTAGTTATAATGGAGTAATGGTTTCTAAGATTGATCACTTAGTACCGTTGAGTATTGGTGGTGCTAACGACATTACTAATCTATGGCCTCATTACTTCAATGTGCCTTCTGGTTATGGAGTACTAAAGAAGAATAAATTAGAAAACTACATTAAAGTTAAAATGTGTAATGGTGGTATTACGCAAGAGAAAGCTTTTCAATGTTTTACTAATAATTGGATAGATTGTTATAAGGAACAATTTGAATAAGTACTAAAGATAGTGATAAGATCTATTGAGATCTTATCACTATCTATGCTGTATTATCATAAGTTTAATATTTTAAAAATAAATAAGAAGTATATACTATGCTAAATTAAGTCATTGGTAAGTTCACGATGTATCAATGGAATCATTAATAGACGTAATAGTCTAAAGTAAGAGTAGATGCTCTTACTGTTTCTGATTTAAATAATTTAGCCGTGGACTAGGATCAGCCCTACGGGAGAACTGAATCTAGTAGCTACTGCGAAGGCCCAAAGCCGAAGCTATGTACCTTCTACGTATCTAAGTAATAACATATACAGAATAAATATAAAATAATAAATAATAATAAAAAATGTGCGAAGCACATTTATATATATGATCCTATGAGATAAAATTTTTGTCTATGAATTAGAAAACATCAACGTTTATTGATGTTTGTTTCTTTTTGCTTACTTTGTTTATAGCTAGAGTCTATCTCTAGCTATTATGCTGTAAAGATATTTCAATGTAACTATGATAAAATTAATATTAACTAATTTACAT
>JACCDR012633639.1_pt1 | contig 67337 bp, 122 predicted proteins | sample 7446431 | NCBI WGS metagenome assembly JACCDR01 (sample SAMN15323443, study PRJNA562643) | freshwater metagenome | isolation source: river surface water | place: USA:Blue River Watershed | collected 2017-08-17 | reverse complement strand
GTCCGATTTATGAGGATATAGTATGACGTGTCACCATACCCCCCCTATGTCCGTTTCACCCTATGTCACTCTCTGTTACATCACACAGAGTTACTTGAAGGTTCAATAGTTGCACCTTCAATGGTTGAAGATTGAACAGTTGAAAGCTCAACAGTTGAAAGCTCAACCATTGCACATACAACCATTGAGCCTTCAATAGTTGAACATACAACAGTTGAAGCTTGCACTATCAAAACGTGAAGCCGGCCTCACGTTTGACCACTATGGTCGTATTCGCAAATAGCGAAATGTGTTGACCCTACTCACCAGTAGGGTGTACACTTAACGCATGACAGAAAACGAAAGCGAAGCGGATCGCGTGCCCGCGCGAGCGCCGCCTCGCAGCTGATCCACCTACGCGCGCACGTGTGTCGATCCCGCGTGCGTGTTGAACGACCCGTAAAGCGAGCGCCCATGGTGATCGCGCGTGGAATGCCGCGCGCAGTTGATCTGTGGTACGCAGCCGAGCACGGGTAAACGACGCTGAGCTAGGTCGGGCAGGTTCCCGCGATCGCGTGCACGCCGTGGCATTCCACGGGCGCGGTCAAGGGGGCTGTAAGTCCTCTCGGATCTCAGGGTCGCCTAGGCAGGGGCGTGCTCTATGCACACTCACTAGCTGCCAGGTACCCCCGCCCCGGAAACGGGGCGAGGGGATTACCACAGAACGGCACTACCCATAACGGCAGGTCGCAACCACGAAAGCACCCGCCGCCACCCCCACGGGGGTGGGCTCACATACTCACCTATCGGAAGCAACGCGCAAGAGGAGCAAGATCATGCTGATCGGCGAATTGAAACCCAACATGCAGGTTGGCTCCGGAGTGACGGTCCGGGCGGTCAAACGCGGGAGTAACGGCTTCACAACCGTGACACTCTCCACCGGCCGCAAGGTCACGTTACACAAGTCGCGGCACGTAGCCGAGTTGTTCATCGGCCACCTGCCTGCCCGAACGTTGGGCGATTCACCGGCACCGAAACTGCGGGACGTCCGCGTTACCTCACGCGAATGGCGTGGGGAGCGGGACGGAAAGCAAGGGGACCGGATCACGGTCACGATAGCTGCGTACAGCCTGATCGAGCGCCGCGCGTAGTTTCCACCCCTGATGGCGGGTGCCGGCATCACGCCGGTACCCGCCGGATGGAAATCCGATAGGCGCGACATGCCACCGGGTCACAACCCGGGAGGTACACCGATGTTTCGTATTCACTGCTGGCTAAACGGTCGTCACACAAAAACCGAGCCGATGCGATACCGGGACGCAGTCATGACGCTGGGGGAAATCATCGGCTCGGGCATGGCCCCTGCCGACGCCAAGTACAAGGTGTGCCCCGCGTGACCGCGCTCTCGCGCGACTGCGAGTGCCTGCTGGCTCACCCGGACAGCTGATGACCCGCAAGGTCATGACTGCCGTGTCTGACCTGTGCTGCGCTTTCGCGTACTGCATTCCGGCGCTGCTCTTGATCGCCGGATACGCGCAATGCACGGGCATTCGTTTTCACTGACGTTTTTCAACACCGGTGGCATGTCGGGCCAATCGGCCCATTCCGCAGGGGAAAGGTGAAGAAATGCCGATCGGACCGTGCAGATGCAATCAGTGCATCGACGGCTACACAAGCTACAACGGCGAGGCGGACTACGACAACGACGACGCCCCGGACTACGACGAGGGGGACTACTACGACGAGCCGGACTACAACCGGTTCGTCCAGAGCTACTCGTACACGCCGGAGCTGATGTTTCACGGCGACGGCCCGCTGTTCCTGGGGATGGAGCTGGAGCTCAACCCGGGGTGGCGCGTCGACGGCGACAGACTGGCGGAGACGGCCGACACCAACCTCGGGAGCATCGCGTACCTCAAGGAGGACGGGTCGCTCGACGCAGGCGGTTTCGAGATCGTCACGCATCCCATGTCGTACGACTACGCGATGAAGTCGTTCCCGTGGGAAACCCTCGCCAAGCTGGAGCGCGACGGCGCCGTCACCGAGGACGAGACGGGCATCCACGTGCACGTCTCGCGTGAGGGATTCGACGGCGCGGCGCACATGTACCGGTGGATGAAATTGATCTACCGGAACGAGGACGAGGTCAGCAACTTCGCCGGACGGACCTACAGCAGGTGGGCTCGGTTCACGCCGGACGCCCGCAAGTCGGTCAAGAAGGCGGTAGACAAGCAAGACCCGTACCGGTTCTCGCAGAACCGGTACCAGGCGATCAACGTGCAGAACGAAGCCACGTTGGAGCTGCGGATCTTCCGTAGCTCGCTCAACCCGAACCGGGTGCGGCAGATCCTGACGTTCGTCGCCGCGTCGGTGGAGTACGCCCGTCAGCTGACGGCGCGTGAGATCGCCCGCAACGACGGGTGGTCATGGAAGGCATTCGACTCGTGGGTCGCGGCGCGACCCGAGTACGCCGCCACGTGGCGGCAGGAAGGGGCGGCTGCATGTGCCTCTTGACATTCATCCCCGGAGGTGAGCTGGGGAACCCCGAGTACCTGTACAACGGGGCGACGCAAAACGACGACGGTCACGGCTTCGCGATCGTCGCCGACGGCTCGCTGATCATCCACAAGGGTCTCAGCAAGCTGGAGGTGCTGGAGCGGTTCGTCAAGACCCGCGCGAAGCACCCGGAAGGTCCGGCGCTGTTCCACTCGCGGTGGACGACGCACGGCGTGAGCACGGTGGACAACTGCCACCCGTTCTACGTCGGCGGCGACATGCGCACGGTGCTCGCGCACAACGGCGTGCTTCCGGAGCAGGCGTGGCCCAAAAAGGGCGACAACCGTTCCGACACCCGGTACGCCGCGGAGACGCTGATCCCCTCGCTGGGGTCGCTGCGGCACGGATGGCTCCGCGCCGAGATCCAGCGGTGGATGGGTCTCAGCAACAAGATCGTCATCCTGACGGTCAACCCGAAGTACCCGGCACAGTCGTTCATCCTGAACGAAGCTGCCGGGGACTGGGACGGCGGCTCGTGGTACTCCAACCACGGCTACATCCCATGGACGAAGAACAAGGCCGCCGCCAGCTCATGGTGGGCCATCACTGAGGCTGAGGACCGCTGGGACCAGCCGTACGACGAGGGCTGGCTGGAGGCTGAGGCGCAGAACGGACGGCGCTGCTTCGAGTGCCTGGAGGAGTGGGCCCAATGTGACTGCTGGGTTCCGCTGAAGGAACGGACCGGCCGTCTCGCAAAAAACGGCTACCCGATCTGACGTGCGGTTCTGATCATCACCAGCCCTGTCGGCTGGTGGTGGTCACCGGCGCACGCCGGAACGACAGGAAGGAGGGGCCGATGCCCCTTTCCGAGGACGAGCTGGAAACGCTGCGCCTAGCGGAGTGGAACATGCCCGGCACAACGGTGCTGATCGCCTGGCGCAACGCAGGGGACGGCGCGATCGAGATCGGCCCCGTCCGGGTCGGATGCCCGGCGTGGTACCCCCGCGCTGACGGGGGCGGGGAGAGCGCCGTGTACGCGTCGGCGATGAGCGACTCGTGGTCGGTTGTGCCGGTGTCGCGGATCGAGAGGGTCCGGCTGATTCCGAACGCGCTCGTATCCGAGGAGTAGGCGTGCGGTTTCTGATCACCACCAGCGCTGTCGGCTGGTGGTGGTCACCGGCGCACGCCGGACTGAGGAAAGAAGGTATTGCATGCGCAAGACAATCCTGTCAGCCCTAGCGGCCCTCACGATGTTCGTGCCGGTGAGCCGGACGGTGACGGTCCCGGACTGTGAGGAGATCGACCGCCTGCCGTGCGCGATGTTCGACGAAGGTGCGTGGCGGCTGGTCAAGTCGTTCGACCCGTACCGGGCGCAGAAGGCCAAGCTGGTCAACAAGCGGGGCAACTACGTGACGGTCCGGGTGATCGAGGTGCGGCGGGTGCCGCAGGCGTGGGGGCGGTGATGCGGGCGGAGACGGTCCGGCTCGTGCTGGAGTGCGCGGTCGGCGCGTACCGGCAGTACACGGTGCTGCACGACACGAGCCGTGGGCAGGAGGCCATGGAGCTGTCGCTGGCCTGGATCCGGGCGTACGCGGATGTGGCCGGCGTCGACGACGCGCGGGCCGGGATGCGGATCGTGGACCGGGTCGAAATCTCGATAGCGGAGGCGAAGCTGGTCGCGGCGGCCCCCGAGCTGGGGAAGCCGCCAAGAGAGTAGCTGTGTATGCGGGATCCCGCCCGGTGCCCTTTCTGCTGACAGGAGGGCGTCGGGCGGTCAGCCCGGTCGGTTGCGACGACCTACCCCGGACCGGGGTGGGCGGTCGGAGCTGACCGGCTCCGAGAAGACAAGAAAAGAGGGAGGTGGGGCAGTGCCGGAGCTGACCGGACGTTGCCCGTGCGGCTGCGAAAGCGCCGCGGAGAGGATGCGGCTACCAGCGGACCTGGACCTGCGGGGGCTGGTGCGGGAGATGGTCGCAGCGGAGGAGGAGGCGGCGGAGGTGCGGGAGTGGCAGTGCCGCCGGTGCCACAGCTATCAGATGGGGTGGACCCACCGGACGGTAACCACGCGCGGGAGTTCTATCTGCCCGACCTGTCTGCCCGTTGCCTACACCGAATGCCGGGACTGTGGCGGATGGAACCGCCGGGGCCTGCGGTGCGGCAGCGGCGACTGCGGACAGACGCCGGAGAGCGGCGACCGGTTCCACGGAAGCTGCCAGCTGTGCTACCGCAGCGCGATGCTGGAGATCCGGGGCGGATACGCGGTGTGCTCGCCGTGCCGGGAGGGCCGGATCGAGCAGTGCCCGGACTGCCGGGACTGGCACCGGACCGGCAGGTTGTGCCCCAACCTGTGCGGTCAGGAATGCTCGTGCGGCTGCGGGCGCAGCGTCGTCGAGGTCCGCAACCAGGAGCAGACGGCGGCGGGCCGGGGGCTGATCAACGGCTACTCGTTCCGGCCGCGTCCCTCGTTCTACGGAACGGGGCCGCTGTTTCTGGGGGCGGAGCTGGAGGTCGCGACGCCGAGCGCGCACAAGTACGGACTGGCGGAGCTGGCCGTGCGGTGGGCTTCACCGCTGGCGTACCTGAAGGAGGACTCGTCGATCGGTGGCGGGTTCGAGATCGTCACCCATCCCATGACCTACCAGTACGCGATGGATGCGTTCCCGTGGCGGATGCTCACGGAGCTGGAGGAGGCGGGGGCGAGCGCCCCGTCGACGACGGGCATCCACGTGCACGTGTCCCGTGCCGGTTTCAACGGCGTCGGCCACACGTACCGGTGGATGAAGTTCATGTACCGCAACCAGCGCGAGGTGCGGGCGCTGGCGCGTCGCAGCTCGAACCAGTACGCGCCGTTCACCCGTGAGGGCAGGCGGTACGTCAAGGACCACGCGAAGGGTCCGGTGCGGCGCAACGCCTACGGCGAGACCGACCAGCCGGACATCGGCCGGTACCAGGCCATCAACGTGCTCAACGAAGCGACGTTGGAGGTCCGCGTGTTCGCCGGGTCGCTGAAGCCGGTACAGGTGCAGGCGGCGCTGGGGCTGGTCGCGGCGTCGGTGGAGTACACGCGGACGCTGAGCACGCAGGAGATCCTGCGTGACGGCGGGTGGGAGTTCAACCGGTTCGCCAAGTGGGCGTCGGACCGGCCGGAGTATGCGCCGCTGAACGCGGAGATCGGAGATCGAGTATGTGTCTACTGACGTTCCTGCCCGCTGGCGTGATGCCCGACATCGCGGCGCTGCGGCAGGGCACCGAGCTGAACCGTGACGGGTTCGGGTTCGCGATCGTGTCCGAGGGGACGCTGATCGTGCGGCGCGGACTGAACGCGGAGGAAATGCTGGACAAGTTCGCCACGATGCGGGAGGTACACCCGGACGGGCCGGCGCTGTTCCACTCGCGGCTGACCACGCACGGTCAGACGTCGCTGCTGAACACGCACCCGTTCTTTGTGGGCAACGACCCGCTGACGGTGATCGCGCACAACGGGATCATGCCGTCGCAGGTGCGGCCGAAGAAGGGTGACGGCCGCTCGGACACGCGGATCGTGGCGGACGACTTCATCCCGGAGAAGGTGGGGGAGCTGACCGCGGACCTGAACCGGCTGTACCTGGAGAAGTGGATCACCCCGGCCAACAAGATGGTCATCCTGTCGGCGAACCCGTACATGCCGGAGCAGGCGTACATCCTGAACGAGGATGAGGGCATCTGGAGCGGCGGGGCCTGGTACTCCAACGACGGTTTCCGCAAGTGGGGGATCCGGTACACGAGGGCGTACGTGCGGTCGCTGCCGAAGACGGAGATCATCATCGGCGGGTCGCGGGGCAAGGCGCCGGGGCGGATCGGCCGCGACGGCATGACCGGGCGGTGGCAGTACGACGCGGACGGCTGCGGAGTGCGCTGGACCGAGGGGTACGACCCGGGCCTGGTGGAGCGTGAGCGGCGGCCGCTGGAGGCGGGGACGGCGGAGTACTACTCGCGCTGGCCGCGCGAGTGGACGCACTGCGGCGACTGTGGGATGCCGCACGAGGAGTGCGACTGCTGGACGATCGTGGACCAGCAGCTGGACCAGCAGCAGGTTGAGGCCGTGAAGCAGGCCACGAAGGGCCTGCACGGCAACCCCGAGTAAGGCCCGTCCCTAGCCGATCGGTCACACCTTGTGTGGCCGGTCGAGGTGGTGCGGTCCACCCTGAACAAGAAGGAGAGTATGCGGTGACGTTGCGGTGGAGTACCGACCGGATCACGGAGGACGTGACCGGGCCGAAGGACTGGGAGATCACCAAGGCGCTGATCATGGCGACGGTGGGGATCGGCATGCCGAAGATCAGTGAGCGCAACGTGGAGGTGTTCACGACGCGCCTGTACGCGTTCCAGCGCATCCACGGGCCGCTGGTGCAGGAGTTCACCAACGGTGAGCTGCGGGCGGTGCAGCTGACGCTGGCGCAGGTGCGGCGGCGCATCGGGCTGACCACGAACGCGGCGGTGATGAACGGCAGCGAGTTCAAGCTGGCGCTGGCGGATGAGATCCTGACCGACGCGCGGCGGCTGACCGTGCACGACAGGGACATGGAGGAGTTGATAGAGAGTGGCTGAACTAGAGGAGCAGAACGCGGCGCTGCGGGCCGGGGTGCGGCGGGCGGCGCTGGCGATGGTCGCGTCGGAGGACGCGCTGGGGCGGATGCTGTGCGCGGAGGTGCACCCGCTGATCGAGCTGCTGCTGCTGGCCGGCCTCGATGAGGAGGCGGTGCAGGTGGTGGAGAACCACGCGCACGGCGACAGCGACGGCGGCGATGTGCACCACCACATCTACCTGGCGGCCGATGATGAGGCGCAGCGGCTGGCCCGGGAGTGGCTGCAGGAGATCCAGCATGGGATGCCGCTATGCCGGTACCGGGCGCTGACGCCGGACGGCGCGGTGTTCGAGGCCACCAGCAACCCGCTGATCCGGGCGCTGGCGGGCCGGTTGTTCGAGCAGTTCATCCGGCCGATCCCGCTGGAGCGGTGGGAGCGGCTGGGGCCGCTGGAGGCGGACACCGGGCATTGGGTGCGGTACGCCGAGGTGAACACGATGGAGTGGTGGAAGACCACCGGAGGAAGGGAGGGCAAGTGACAGTCACATTGCACAGCACGGGCGCACGGTATGACGGGCCCACGGTCTCGGTCAGCTTGGAGGTGGTGAACACCTACGAGCTGTACGAGACGGTGACGACCCGGCTGAGAATTGGGTTGATTCCGGCCCCGCCGACCCTCGACGAGGACGCCGACGCATACCACGAGTGGGCGGACGAACACATCCTCTGCTTCACCGGCGTCGGTCACACCGACGGCGATTCCTGGTACGACGTGACGATCACGGAGTGCCCGGAGCAGGTGCTCCTGGTCGGCCGCACATTCGAATGGGGGTACTGATGCTGGAGTACGTACGGGCCGGGCAGCCATTCGAGCTGTGGACGGCTCAGGACATCCGGGACGACTCACCGGAGGACGCGGGGCGGATCGCCGACGCGGACGTCGGGGTGCTGCTGCACTCCGGCGACGAGGACGGGGCGCTGCTGATCGGCACGCCGGACGAGATCATCAACCGGCTGTCCGCCGTGATCGAGGCGCTCGAAGCGCAGCGCTCGGTGTCGCGGAAAAACGAGGCCTGCCCGCGACAGCGCCCGGGATGCTGGCCGTGCGGGCGAATCGAGTGTCAGGTGGGCGACGGATGAGGGGCCTGCTCGATGAGGTACTGACCGGCGCGTTCCGCGACGGGTTCAACGACTACCGCCACGACAACCCGCCGCAGGACGACAGTGTCCTGTGGGAGCAGGCGTGCCTGCGGGCCGCGGGGAAGCTGCGGGGGCCGCAGCCGTGGGGGCTGATCGTGGCCTTGCGGGAGGAGTACAACCGGGGCCGGATGGCCGGATCAACCTAGAGAGGGCACCGTTTCTGGCCCATCACGCACGAGCCGTTCGGCTGGTGCGTGGTGGAGGTGGCGCGGTGCCACCCCCATGGAAGGGAGTCATCGAGTTGAGCACGATCACAGCGCCGGCCGCGAAGCGGCGGCGAGTGCGGGTTCTGGTGATCCGTCACCCGAACCACGCCAACGAGTACGCGTTCGAGTCGCGAGACGACCACGACCGGGCGGACATCATCGAGTTGGACTTAGGCGCGTCGTTCGACGGCCAGTGGGACCGTGAGGACGTGTTCGAGGCGGTCGAGTGGGCTGTGTCCAACATGGCGGAGCTGGACCGGGTGGCGAAGGGCAGCCCGTTGTACCGGGCGGCCGTGCGGGCGATCTCCAAGGCGTGTGCGCTGGTGCCGGAGGCGACCAACGCGATACACCAGTGCGCCACGATCCACCAGCAGGGTTTCAAGATCCGCCTGCATGTGGAGTGGCTGATCGAGCGACACGCAGGTGAGCAGTAACCCGAACGTGGTGACCCGTGTCTACACTTCTCGGGAGAGAAGGGTCACCACTATGCGCGAGGACATGGACCGGGTTCGTCGTAATCGTGCGGCGGACCTGGAAACGATCCGGGCCGAGATCCGCAGCAAGCGGGCAGAACTCGACGAGGTAGGCACCCATCAGGAACGGCTCACGGAGCAGATGCATGAGCTGATCTGGTACGCGATGACGGAGCTGGGTGCGACGGCGTACTGGCTGGAGGGCGACGCCCGGCTGGGCCGTCACCAGCTGCGCAACATCAAGATCAAGGTGGCCGACGAGAAGGCCAAGAAGGAGACACGGCGATGAAGCTCTACAGCGCTGCGTCAGGAGCCGGTGCGTTCCCAGCCGTAGTTGCAGCGGCGGCATTCGGCGGCGATGCCGTCGGCGGTGGTGCCGCCGTGCCTGCGGGGCACGACGTGCCCGCCGGTGGCGGGGTTGTCGTCGGTGAACGGCTGACCGCAGGTGCAGCAGTGAGTGGCCCCGGCGAGGGCGGCAGTGCGGGCGTTGTCGTATTCGGCGCCGAGCCCTCGAGCCTGGCGCCGGCCGCGGTCGAGTTCTTTCGCGCGGGCGCAGCTGGGGCAGCGGGGCGGCTGGCGGTCGGTCAGCCGATCACAATCGAGGCAGGGGCGTAGCGGCACGGGCGCGCCCCCCAGCGGAAGGAGTTCGGATGACGAAGAAAGACTATGAGCTGGTGGCGAGGGTGCTGCGCAACCACATTGCTCTCGTGGCCCCGTCGGCGGACGGGACCGACGCTTTGACTGACGTGGCCGAGACGCTGGCGGACGAGTTCGAGAGGGATAACCCTCGGTTCGACCGGGCGTGCTTCCTGAAGGCGGCGCTGGGATGAGGGCCGGGTGTGAGCGGGTGCCGGTGGAGCCGGTGGGGCAGCGCCGCAGGCGTCAGCTGGTGCTGGTGTCGATGGTGAAGGAGTACGCGCGGGTGTCCGGTGACACGGAGCTGGCGGCTGACGCGGATGCCCTGGCCGGGCGGCTACTGCTGGACCTGGACCGGGCGGAGGCCTCGTGAGGAGCGGCCGGGGGTCGGCACGTAAGGCGATCGTCCGGCGGCTGATAGAGCTGGCGGAGGAGCAACGCTGGACGGTCACGATGACCGAGGGCGGGCATTACAAGTTCCTGCCGCCGAAGGGTTTAGACGGGCCGCCGATTCATGTGGGCGGCAAGACGCGTGGCGGTGGCCGTAGTGAGCGCAACGCGAAGGCGTTGCTACGCAGGTATGGCCTGAAGGGCGTGTGACTGCGGCCCGGTGATGGCCCGGTTTTTAATCCGGGCAGGGTTCACTTGCGGCAATCTTCGCTGACGGTGCGCCTGGTTGCAAGTAACGGATAGTGCAATTTTTGGAATAGAGCCCGGCGCTATTGTGCCGGGCTCTATTTTTTGTGTGTGAGAGGTGGAGGAAATGGCATGAGGTATTCGCTGGAGTGGACGGACGAGGGCCGGGGCAGGCACACGGCTGGTGAGTACGTGATCACCGCCCCCTGGCCGCGCGGCGCGCAGCTGTATGTGCTCAGGTACCGCGGAACGATCCTGGCGGAGAAGTTCAGCCTGGACGGGGCCAAGCGCGAGGCGGACTACCACCGGGGAGTCAGGCGCTGACGCGGTGGTTGGCGCAGTGGGCGGCGAGGGTGTGGATGGCGGGGCCGTCCCACCCGGTGCCGCAGTGGTGGCAGATGGCGGTTCCGTTGGTGAGGTTGAGGCGGAGCCGGCCGGGGGTGTTGCAGTCGGGGCAGGGGACCTCGCGGATGGCGCGCAGGTGTTCCCAGCCGGTCATGACCAGGCACCAGCGGTGCCAGCGGCGCAGGTCAGTGAGGAGTTTCGCGGCGGTGTGGTCGTCGAAGGATTGTGCTTTGGCGGCGAGCTGGCGCAGGTTGCTTTCTGGGTTGGGCCGGATGGTGAGTCCGACGGACAGGCACCATTCGATGGTGCCGATGATGATGCGGCGGTGGGTGGTGAGCGCCTCGAGGGCCAGGGGTGGGCGGCTGCCGGGTTTGCCGCCCGCGTATCCGCCGTCTGCGGCGCTGGAGGCGCTGGGGTACACCGACTGGTGCAGTTGGGCGAGCAGGCCGGGCAGGACGATCTGGTGGTGCCCGGCGAGGGTTTTGTGGCGGTGGGCGTCCCAGGCGTAGAGGGGTGTGCGGGTCACGGCGGGTTCGGTGAGGGCGTCGGCGGTGTCGCGGATGTCGGCCGCGTGTCGGGTCACTCGTCGTCCTCCTCGATGTCGATGGTGCTGATGCTGGTGGTGACTTGCTGGCCTTCGAGGCCGAGGCTGATGGCGGCGCGGGCGAGGACTTCGGCGGCTTGGACGGCGGAGGGGTCGTCGCGGGTCACCACGGAGAGCATGAACATCACGGCGGTGGTGGCGGTCATGCCGGTGGCAGGTGGCCGGTGAGGCGGAGGATGTCGATGATCTGCTGGCCGGTCATGGTGACGTACCACTGGCGGGGGTCGGTGGTGCCGCGTTTCTTGTGCCAGACGAATCCGATGTCGGCGTGGGCGTTGGCGGTTTGTGTGGTGACTTCTTTGAGCCAGCCGGCCAGGTCGGTGGTGGCGCAGTTTTTGACTTCGATCATGACGCCGGGCAGGCCGGTGATGTCGCCGCGGTCGTGGGCTCCGGTGAGGGCGCGGCGTTCGGCGTGCAGGGCACCTTCGGCGGTCAGGCAGTTGACGATGGCGGTTTCGGCGGCGGTGCCTTTGGTGCGGGAGCGGCTCATCTAGGTGTCCTCTGGCTGGCAGGCGGGGCAGGCGCCGTGTTCGGGGGTGTCGCAGAGGCAGGGGGCGTCGGCTTCGGGTGCGGGGGTGAGGCCGAGTTGTTTGAGGCAGACCTTGCAGCGGGGCAGGGTGGCGGCGGTGTCGTATTCGGTTTGGCTGCCGGTGCCGCGCCAGTCGGTGTGGCGGGGCCACATGCCGCTGGGGTGGGCGCCGCAGGCGGCGTTGATGGTTTGGTCGGTTTCGATGTAGTGGACGCGGGTGGCGTGTTTGTTGAGGTAGAGCCAGGTGTCGGCGGGCACAGCCCCTCCAGCTTCCTAGGATGGCTTACGGGTGGTGTGGTTTTTTATTCCGGCCCGGCCGGCTGTCACACGCGGCGGCCTTTGGTGAGGGCTTCGCGTTCGCGGGGGGTATAGCCGCCCCAGATGCCTTCGGGTTCGCGTTCGGTGAGTGCCCAGAGGAGGCATTCGTCGGCGGCGGGGCAGTGGCGGCAGAGCCGTTTGGCGGTCTTCACGGGCGTCTGGTCGGTGCCGTAGCTGGTGGGACAGAACGTCGTGGCTTTGGTGGGGTCGCAGTGCAGATCGCGGCGGCGGGCGAACGGCGGGAAGCGGGGGCCGTTGCTGCCGGTGCGGGCGATGTGGGCGAGCCGTGCCCGCCGACTCCTGATCACTGTGTGTCATCTCCTCGGGAGCATTTGAGGCGGTGGACGCGGCTGCCGCGGGGCATCCGGCAGGCCGGGCAGTTCCCGTCGTTCCGGCTTTCCGGCCATCCGTCGTCGATCGGCAAAGCTTCCTGGCTCTCTGGGACATCTGGAACAGTCGATGTCTCTCTAGTTGTGTTCCAGATGTTCCAGCTGCTTCGGTTAACCCCCCGTACGTAAGGCTCAGCTGGGTAGACCGACGATGCTGGAACATCTGGAACAGAACTGGTGTTTTCGCTGATCACAGCTTTCCGATATATCGGTTCGGCCGGCTCGTCCTCGTCCGGGGGCGGTGCCCCGAACTTGACCCCGAACCACGCCTGGTACGACGACCCCGGTTCGTTTCGGAACTCGCTGCTGTCCCACGCCAGCGGCGGACGCGACAGCCCCGACTTCGCCCGGGACTTCTTCCGGGTCACGCTGCGGCCCAACTCGTCATGACTTCCGAACCGGGTGACGAACGTCCGGTCCGACCACGCAGGGTGACCCCGGTCTTTGAGCCACCGGTTGAAGTCGGCCAACAGATCAGCGGAGGTGACGTGTGACGCCGGGTCGAGGCTGATCCGGTCACTCACGTAGGCCAGGATCAGGTCGGACTCACCCCTCCAGGACCGGGTGTCGGCGACGACCCGGGCCGGGGGCTGGGGCATGACCCGGCCTCCCTCGTACCACTTACGGGCGCCGTCGATGAGCCAGGCCAGGCACGCCGCCCACACCTCGGGGTTGGTGGCGCACCGATCCCGCAGGCCTTCGTCGCCGTGCCGGTCGTTGGGGCCTTCGAGCCGCTGGTGGGGTTTGCGGTAGCGGTAGGGGAACGAGATCAGCATGAGCCGCCGCCACGTGCCGTGGTCGGTTTCGTCGACGATGGGGCGGTGGTTGGTGTTGATGATCAGGGTGTGGGTGGCTTCGAACTCGACGGTGTCTTTCTTCATCAGCCGCGCTTTGATGGCGGGTGTCCCGACGGTCTTCTTGAGCCGCTGGGTGTCGAGCTTGCGCGCCTCGGGGGTTTCCTCGAGGACGGCGTAGCGGGCACCTTGGAAGTCCATGAGTTCGGTGGGGTGTGCGTCGGGGTTGGCCATCAGCGCCCGCTCGGACACGAGGACGAAGTATTTCCCGAGGGCTTTGCGGATGGTGTTGGCGAGGGTGCTTTTCCCGTTCTCCCCGCCGCCTTGCAGGATCAGCAGGACGTCGTCGGACGGCGGGTACCCGGTGATGGCCTGCCCGAGCCTGATCTGGAGGTAGTCGCGGACGTCGTCGGGGATGCAGGTGAGCGTGGTTTCCCAGTCGGGGTGGGTGGCGCCGGGGATGTAGCCGACGGCGGTCTGCTTACGCATGAGCAGGTCGGGGTCGTGCGGCATGAGTTCGGACGTTTCGAGGTCGACGACCCCGGTGGGGGTGTTGAGCAGGTCGTGCTGGGTGTCGAACTCGTCGCCGCGCTTTTCGACGATGCCTTTGGCGAGGCTGGTGACGGATCGTTCCCGGCCGGCGCCGAGCATGGTGCGCCACCCGTCGATGACGGTGGGGTCGCGGTCGGCGGCGAGGACGGCTTGGGTGAACCGGTCGAGGCTGTAGCGGCGGACGGCTTCGCCGACGGTCTGGTCGGTGCAGTCGCGCCACCGCCCTCCGGTCCATTGCAGCCAGCCGAGGCTACCGGCCCAGCAGTATCCGCCGTCGAACACTTCGTCGGCGACGGTGTCGGCGAGGCGGGCGTCGGTGAAGGTGCCGGTGGTGTCGCCGTCGGGGCGGGGCGCGGCGGTGGTGATGGCGGCGTTGAGTCCGTCGAGGGTGCCTCCGGCGGCGAGGTAGTCGTCGGCGCCTTTGGTGGGTGTTGCGGCCCATTCGGCGGGGGTGATGAGGTAGCGGGCGGTGGCGCCTTTGGAGTGCAGCCAGTTCCCGAGGCGGAGCATGGCGCGCAGCACGTCGGGTTTGTCGCGGGCGTCGGCGTCGAAGCAGACGACGACGGTGCGTCCGCGCAGGGGGATGTCTTCCCAGTCGCCGAGGGTGCCGTGGGTGGAGCGCCAGTTGTAGACGCCGGAGAGGGCGGCGACGCACAGTCCGTGGCTGGCGAGTGCGTCGGCTTTTTTGACGCCTTCGGTGAGCCACAGGGGCACGGTGGGGTCGGCGATGCGGTCGCGGTTGGCGGGGTGCACGTCGACGACGGAGGATAGCCCGCGGGCGCTGGCGTATTTCATCTTTTTGCCGTCGCGGTTGGTGACGGGTACGCGGGGTTTGAAGATCCAGCTGATGCGTTCGCCGGTGGCCCGGTAGAGGGGGATGAGCAGGCCGGGGAAGTAGCGGTCTTCGCTGGTGGCCCAGGTGGGGATGCCGAGTCGGGTGAGGTGCTGGCGGGGTTCCTGGTTGGTGTTGGTGGGCCGGGTGATGGATTGGTAGCCGCGAGCCCAGATGGTGTCTTCGGCGATGGCGGATTGGGTGTGCAGTTCGGCCCAGTGGGTGTCGAGCAGGGCGAGTTTGCCGTGGCGGCGCATGGTGTCAGGCATCGGCGCCGCCTCCGTCGTCGACGACGTACACGACGTCGCCACCGACGTCTGGTAGGCGCCGGGACCAGGCGCAGGCGGGGTGGGCGATGCAGACGGCGTAGCGGTGGTGGTCTTCGCCGCGGACGGGCCGGACGTGTCGCCCGCACAGTGGGCAGGCGGGTGGGATGACCAGGCGGGTGGGTTTCACCGCACACCGCCGATGACGTGCATTGAGGCAGGCACAGGGGTATCCTCAAAGGTGAGCTTTTGGCGAGCTTGTGTAGTCGGGAACGGCCTACCGGTGGTGCGGTGGGCCGTTTTCGCGTTCAGGCGGCCTGGCGGTACCCGGCCAGGACGTTTTGGACGTCGCCGGGGTGGATCCGCACGATCCGGCCGATCTTGAAGGTGCGGGGTAGTCGTCCGTCGCGGCGCATGTCGTCGATGGTCTGCACGGAGACGTGCAGGACTTGGGCCGCTTCCCTCCGGGTGATCATCATGTGCGGACCGTAGCAGCATCGAACCCCTGTTTCCTACTACTCAGGACTACTCGGCGTGTCTCCTGACCGTTTTGGGGGGTGACCCCGAGGCCGGGGGCGCTGCGTCGCCCGGCAGGAGAACGGGGCGGTCGCGCGCTGTCCCCGGCCTCGGGGTCACGTCTCCCGGCTGGGCGGAGTGGAGGTGGCCCGCCGGGAGGGTCGGCTCGGCTGGTTCAGAAGGGTGGGACGTCGTCGAAGGTGGCGGTCTGCCCGGTGCTGGGCGGCGTCACCGCGGTCGCCGTGTAGGTCGCGCCGCTGCCGGTGGAGGTGCCGCTGTAGGGCTTGGCGATGGGGTAGTCGGGGGCGGGCCGGGCGGCTGCGGCCATGGCCGGGCTGCCACCGATCAGGACGGGGGTGGTGTCGGGGCGGCGCCCTTCCCCGGCGGCCGGGGGCTGGTAGTCGAACCGCTTGAGCTTGGCCGGCTGGGCGGTGCCGGTGTCCTCTTCGCCGTAGAAGGTGACCTTGAGGTAGCCGCCGATGAGCATCCCGTCGCGCCCGCCGGACTTCTTCACCCCTTCTTTGAGGGCGGCGGTGTCGCGTTTGTTGGCGACGAAGATCCGCCGCTCGGTTTCGCCGTCTTCGTCGGGCTGCCCGGTGTCGACGGTGATCTCCCACTGCAGCTTGGGGTCGTTGGGTTTGCCGGTGGCCGGGTCGACGGGGTTCTGCACGACCCGCTTGTCCTGCCAGTACTCGGGGATGTTGGTCTTGTATTCGCTGGTCTGGGTGCGGCGCACGTCGACGATCTCCCCGCCGACGGTGTCGCCGACCTTGCGCAGCTGCGCGCTGGGGGCGCGGGATTCGAACATGGTTGTCCTTCCGGGTCAGTCGGCGAGGGGGACCGGTGGGGTGATCCACTGCTGGTCGGGGGTGGTGGCGTTGGTGAGGCGGCGGGTGAGGGCGGAGTCGAGGCGGTGTTCGGGCCGCCATTCCTGGCTGTCGCGCAGGTAGCCGAGGGCTTGCTGGGCTTCGGTGATGAACCGGTTGACGGCGTCGATGGCGGCGTCGCGGTTGGCGGTTTCGTAGGGATAGGTGAGGTCCCAGCGGTCGCATTGGTGGTGCAGGGACACTTCCCATTGCCCGTCGTGGGTGGCGACGACGAACCCGAAGTGGCTGGTGTCTTCCTGCCCACCCCCGGTCATGCGGCGACTTCTTCGGTCTGCATGGAGTCGGTGGTGATCCCGGTGGTGATCGCGTCCATGACTCCGGCGTGGCGGCATCCGCAGGGCAGCACTTCCCAGCCGGTCTGCCCGCAGCCGCAGTGGGCGGGGTAGTGCCAGCCGGTCGCGGGCGTGCAGCAGTCGGTGCACCGTTTCGCGGTGTCGAAGGTGATGGTTTTGTGGGTCCCGGATGTGGTGGTCATAGGGTGATGTCCTTATTGGGATGGGCGAGCTGATGGCAGGGTTGGCAGACGGCCACCAGATCGAACAGCAGCTCTTTGCCGACGCGGGCGTAGGTCAGGTGGTGCACCTGGCTGGCGCGGGCGACGCCGCAGCCTTCGCAGCTCCCACGGGAGCGGTCGAGGACGAGGGTGCGCCGTCTCGCCCATTCGGCAGTCTTGAGGTATCCGCTGTACCAGTTCCACCAGCGGGCTTGCTCATCTCTGCGCTCTTGATCGGCGCTGAGCTTGCGCTCCCGCCATGCCCGACGCCACCAGGATGATTGGAGCGCTTCGTCGAACGGCATCGCGCCTGTCGCCATGGATTCGGATACTTCCGCCTTCTTGACGACTCGGGTCATGATGCCGCAGGTGGTGCACTGATCCCTCCAGTGGCGGACGCCGTTTCGCGCGTCTTTGTATGTCAGGCGAGCATGGGGATGCGAGCAGCGCCCGATCTCTTGCACCCTCACGTCTGGCACTGCGAAAGGCTGACCGCTCATAGTCGGATCCGTCCGCTGGAGTTGAGCTGGGCCTTGCGGTGCTTGGCGGCTTCGGTGTGCCCGTCGGTCCACGTGGTCTTGTGCCCGGCCCACAGCCGGGTGAGGGTGTCGCCGTCGGGGGCGAGGCGGATGGCGGTGAGCAGGGTGTCGACGAGTTCCATCTGGGTGTGCTCGGGCGGTGCGGGTGGGCTGTAGGGGTGGCCCCAGGTGCGGGCGTCGGAGCGGATCTGCCGGATGCGGTGGGCGAGCTTGGCGGCTTCCCAGCCGGGGCGCAGGTCCACTTCGTACAGTTGGCATTGGCCGGAGCGGGCGGGCAGGTGAATGACGATGCCCATGTTCAGGTCGAGGTCGGCGGGCATGTCTTCGGGCTGGCCGGTGTCGGGGTTGATGAGGCAGTCGGAGTGGGCGTACTGGGCGAGTTGCATGGCGATGGCGAGCCAGTCGTAAATCTTCTGCTGGCTTTTGAGGTCGCCGATGACCAGGCGCCCGTCGGGTAGCCGCAGGATCCGGTCGGTGGTTCCGGCGGAGTCGACGGTGGTGTTGACCAGGATCCGTTCGATGTATTCGACGGGCCGGCCGATCCGGTTTTCGGTGAGGCAGTGTTCGTAGGCGGCGAGGTCGGCGAGCAGGTCGATGGGGATGTCGATGTCGGTGATGCGCCCGGCGTCGTGGTATTCGGTGACGGTGTGCAGGGCGGTGCCCCAGCCGCTGCCGTCGTTGGCTCCGGCGTGGTTGGCGGCTTGGTCGCAGATTTCGTCGAGGGCCTGTTTCAACTCGCGGGCTTGCTGGCCGTCGGCGTGCAGGAGCTGGTCGGCAAGGGCGGGGACGTGGGTGAGCAGGCCGGGGTCGGCGGCGGCGCCTTCGAGGACTTTGCGGCGCTTCCACGCGGTCAGCGGTTCGGTGTTGTCGAGGGTGTGCGCGACGGTGGTGGCGCGGGTCCAGGGGCGGGTGTCGCCGGTGCGCGGGTCGGGCAGCAGGTAGCGGCCGTAGCGGTCGCGGTTCGGCTCGGGGCGCAGCCCTGCGATGACCGGTGGCCGGGTGGTGAGGCTCATTCGAACATCGCCACCTGGGTGGGGCATCCGGCGTGGTCGGCGAGGTGCATGTCGGCGGCGGTGATGGCGGCGGCTTCGCAGTAGATGCACAGCTGGTAGGGCACGACTGTGTTCCCGGCGTGCATGTCGCGTGGTTCCCAGTGGTGCTGCCCGGGGATGTGCGGCGGGGCCTGCTGGGTGGTCGGCGGGGAGTCGGTGGTCATGCGGCCGGTCCGCTGGTGGCCACCTGGCCGCTGGCTGTGCTGGCTGTGCTGGCCAGGGCGAGGTCCGGGTCGAGGCTGTTGACGTAGTCGAGCAGGTCGATGATCCGGGCGATGAGTTCGGGGTAGGCGCCGATGAAGGCGGCTCCGGCGTCGGAGCGGCGTTGCTGGGCGGCGCGGCCGAGGCGTCCGGCGTTGCGCAGTTTCTCGAGTTCGAGTTCGCGGACCTTGGCTTCGAGGTCGTCGCCGTCGAGTTCGGGGTGGTTGCGGCGGGCGATGTTGCGCAGGCGTTCGCGTTCGGCGGCGCGGGCGTTGGACAGGACCCGGCGCATTTCGTCGACGTCACGCAGTCCGCTGAGGGGCGTTGAAGGCATGGGCGTCCTCCCGTGGGTGCGGGAACCGGCCGCGCACCGACAGTCGGACACTACTGCGAATCGAACATGTGTCCTATAACCGTGGTCAGGATGTCATCAGCCTGTAGTTGAGCTGCTGACCGTCGACGGTTATGGTGGGACTGGCGGGGCAGCCGGTGGGAGGCCGGCCGACCCGTTCGATCCGAAGCATCTGTTGAGCGCAGTTGGTTCGGGTGTGTGCTTTGTGTCGACAGCCCAGGTTCCGTTCTCTAGACGGAACCTGGGCTGTCTTTGTTATATGTGCTGCCGCCCGGTTACTGACCGGTTACTTCCGCAGTGCTGTCGCGGGGCGGTGTGACACGCCCGCGTTGGTGTGAGGCCCGCCACTGAGGTGCCGTGGTGGGTGGGGCCTAGCTTAAGGCCGTGCTGTCACCGTCCGCAAGGATGTGCGGGGATCTTCTCGTGGCCTGCGCGCCGCCTGAACGGTGGTTCCGGCTGGCCTTTCGGAGGGCCTGGCCTTGGGGTATGGGCATGGGGCCCGGCCGCCGCTACGCCTGAGTCGGGCTCTGATCGCACAGTGTTGATGTCGACACAGAGTGACGATCTTGAGGCTTGAACCATTGATGGTTCTCTTCGTGGCGGGGTGATCTGCCTGCCCTTTCACTATCTGAAGGCTGGCCGTGGGCGAGTTCGCCGAGACGGTTGCGTCGATTACCAGCTGTGCCAGGATGGGCACAGAAGTGCAAGTTGCACGAACACTTGCGATCTTGCATGGACCCGGCGTACCGTCGACTCGAGTCGACACGCGTCGACGCTAGATGGTTCCCTGGTGCGGGCCCCGGCAGAGATCCCTGCGCTGGTCGGCGGTGACCGATGGCCCCGGCCGGTGCACAGCGGCCCGCACCAGGGAACAAAAAGCGGGAGGTCGAGGCAGCAGTGCATCGCGACGGGCTCCACGACAACGACTGGGACCGCGTCCTGCCCCCAGGTGAGCACCACGAGGGCCGGGCGGCGCGGCTGGCCCGCACCCTGATCTGCGCGGCGCTGACCCGATGGGCGGCGCCGAGCCCGAGACCGCAGAGGTCGCGGCGGACTGTGCACGCCGACCACCAGTACGGACAGCTGGGTACCTTGCCGTTCACCCGGCCACTGACTCCAGGCTGGACGGTGCCGAGTCCGGACCGAACCGGCGACAGCGCGGCAGCGCCGGTGACGGTTGGATCGGACAATGCCTAAACCTGATGCGCCGGTGTACACCCGGGCCGAACTGGACCAGGCGATCGCGGTGGCGGTCCGCCGCATCGTCGCGGTGATGGAGGCGCGCGGGGAGACCGTCGCGGTCGACGCCGTGTACCGGGCGGTCGCCGAGGTCGGTGTCCCGCAGGCCGAGGACGACCCCGAGCCGGCCTGCGGATGTTCGGTACCGCCGGGCGCGGCCCACACGTGCCCGCCGCCGAAGCGGGAGGTGAACCCGCCGTGGTGAGACGGCGCAGGCGGCTCGGCGACGACATGGCCGACCGGATGGCCGACATGGACGCGTGGGGTTTGCAGGGCTTGCAGCGCACCCACCACCTGAACCGGCTCCACGACTACCACCTGGACCTGATGTGCATGCACCTGCAGCGGCCCCGCCGCACCGACGTCGTCGAGTTCTGGGCGATCGTGGTGTTCGTGGTGGCCGCAGTGGCGGCGGTGATCTGGTGGTGGTGAAGCGCTGGCAGGACATCACCCCTGCCGAGGCGGTCGGGATCAACCTGACCGAGCGGCTGGACATCACCGCCCCGATCAACGAGAACGGCGAGCGGTGCCCGTGGCCGTGGGATCCGCAGCAGCTGACCGGCGCACCGATGGGCATGTTCCACTGCGCGTTCTGCGGGGCGATGGTGCTGGCCGGGGTGGAACACACCGACTACGCCGACTACGCCGACGTGTTCGACGGTGAACTCGAGGGTGAGCCATGAGCGGGTTCTGGTATCGGGTGTGGTTCGGGTCGGGCTGGGAGTGGCTGGTGTGGCTGGCGGTTTCCGGCGTGGTGGCGACCCTGGCCGGGATGGGGCTGGCGTGGGCGCTGGACCGGGTGGTGACGTGGCGTAAGGCCCGGCGGGAGGCCCGGCTGTGGCAGCCTTAGCGTCGACGGATACGACGATCGGGGCCGGGGGTTCTGTGATGGCTGGTGGCGACTCGCCGAACATGCGGGCGAAGGCGGACACGAAAAGGGAGTTCGCCCGGCTGCACCACCGGGTCCTCGACGAGCTGGGCGTGTCGGTGCGGTCGTTCCCCACCGACCGGATGCTGCAGGCCCTGGTCGTCCTCGGCGCCGCCCATTTCGACGAACTCGTCGAGGCGGCTTGCGACACGGAGAAGCGATGATCGGCGTGGTGTGGTTCGCGGTGGTGATCTGGGTGATGGCGATGGCCGGTGCTTTGATCGCCCGCACCTCGGCGCAGGCGGTGCGGCTGCGCGACGCGGTGATCTGGTCCGGGTCGGCGGTGATCCTCGCGCTGGGCTGTGTGGTGGCGTCGGTGGCGTGGGAGCGCTGGTCGATGGCCGTGGGGTGGGCGGCGGCGGCGGTGGTGTCGTCGCGGGTGTCCTCGGTGGTGTGGCGCAAGTACGAGAAAGCGGAGATCGACGAACTGAGACGCCTAGGAGGCGCAGGGCAGTGAACGCAGCACAGACCGTCCTCACCATTTTCGGCACCCTGGCGGGGGTGCTCCTGATCGGGCTGGCTTTCGCAGCCGGTTACGTGTTCCGGGAGCATCGGTATCGGGTGGCGACTGGTCTGGTCCCGACCCCGCCGCACGTCCCTGCCCCAGCCCAGCCCGCCCCCCAGCCCCGGCCGGCGCCCGAAGCCCCCGAGCCGGAGGCCGATGCGCTGGGGCTGGGGTTCTCCCGGCCCGCCGACGATGTGGTGGTGGCGTTGCGTGCGGTCGCCGACCGCGGGGAGGAACGCGACCCGACGCACCGGGTGTACGGCACGGACCACAAGCGTCTCAACGACGGCACCCCGGTGCCGCGGGTGGGGCAGGTCGGTGCGGTGCGTGGCGAGCGCACGGTGCGCCTGCACCGTGCGGTGGGGGTGTCCGATGAGGCCACGGTGCGGCTGCGTCCTGACGTGCGTACTGATGCGAAGGTGAGGTAGGCGATGTTCGACGCGTTCACACCGCAGGTGCTGCAGCGTGAGGGTGACGGTGTCCTGGCGGCGGCCCGCGCCCGTGACATCCCGAGGATGTGCGACACGATGCAGGGCCTCGCGGACCGGTACGGGCCGGTGGGGATCGCTGACCTGCTGTGTTTCTGGGCGGAGCGGTGCCGGGAGCACGCGACCGGTGGGCAGCCGCTGCCGCAGGGCACGACGGCGTGGGCGCAGCTCAGCGGCCCGCCCGGCAGCGCTGATGTGAACGGGTTCCCGCCGCTGCCGGTGGCGTGGGCCGGTGGGTTCCTGACGGCGTATCTGGTCGGCGGCAGGCAGGCCGCGCTGGATGTGCTGACGATGATGCCGGGTGACCCGGACGGCGACGCGGACTGTGTGATCAACATGTTGATGCTGGTGGCGCAGACGCTGGAGGAGCTGCCCGCCGGGTATGCGCTGCTGGCCCACGACATGACCGCGGCGATGCAGGATGTGGTGTCCTGCGGCACGTGCGGGAAGGGGTATGACTCGCCGCTGGTGGCGAAGGAGTGCGAGGACGGCCACGGGGGCCGTCGCAACTCGTAGACGTGACAGCCCATCAGATTCAGGAGATCAGCTATGGGTAGACGTGTGGCGATAGTGAACAACAAGGGCGGTGCCGGTAAGACCGTCACCGCGGTGGGTTTGGCTGAGGCGGCGGCGCTGCTGGGCGCGTGGGTCCTGGTGGTGGACATGGACCCGCAGGCCAATGCGACCCGCCGGTTGCAGGCGGTGGCGCAGGACGCCCCGGTGGGGGTGCGCCGGTCGTTGACGACGGTGCTGCTGCCGGGAGGCCCGGACGGTGGTGCCCGCGAGTTCCAGCACAAGTGCGGCTGGGACATGCCGGGGGAGTTCCGCATCGATGTGCTGACCTCTGACATGGACCTGGAGGACCGCACGCAGGAGGTCGGGCATCCGGGGTCGTTCATGCGGCTGCGGCGGGCCTTGTACGGCATGGACGCAGGCTATGACCTGACGATCATCGACTGCCCGCCGTCGGTGAAGGGACATCTGACGCAGATGGCGTTGTCGGCGCTGGACGGCGACGACGACACGGTGCTGGTGCCGTTGACGCTGGACCAGGACGGGATCGGCGGCGCGTTCCGGGGGCTGGAGTTCATCCGGTTGTGGCGTAACGACCTGGGGGTGCCCCGGCTCGAGCCGGCCGGTCTGGTCGTGAACAACTACCGCACGGGCACGGTGCTGCATGAGACCCGCCGTGACGGGTTGGGGCAGCTGCTGGACACGTTGCCGACGTTGGCGTCGCTGCCGCAGCGCACCGCTTTGGCGGAGGTTCAGGACGCGGGTTTGCCGTTGTCGTCGGACAAGCGGCTGACGGCGCTGCTGGCCGAGTTCGATGGTGTGGCCCGGGTGTTGCTGCCGGGTCTGGCGGCTGAGCGGTTCGCTGAGCAGGTCGCCGCGCGTGAGCGGGGTGCGGCGTGACCGGCGATGGGCGGCGCCGCCCGCCTCCGGTGGTCCCGGACAATCCGGCGTCCCCGCCGCCGTCGGCTCCCGCTCAGGTTCCGGCTCCGGCTCAGGTTCCACCTCCGGTTGTGTCGGAGGTGGAGGCGTACCCGGATTCGGGGTCTTCGCAGGATCAGGGGCCGCTTGCAAGCATGCTTGCAAGCAAGCGACGTGAAACTACTTCGGATCCTCGCAGTGAGGCGTTGCGGGAGTTGCTGGGCAGTATGGCGGCGCAGCGCCGCCGGGCTGTCGAGCCGATGACCGATTGGGTGAATGACGGCACCCGGCTGCCCGCGTTCGTGCATGACGCGATCGGGCAGCAGGCGGTGATGATGGGTGTGTCGCAGCAGGAGATGAAGCGTGACGTGCTGCTGGGTGCGACGCGGCTGGAACCGATGATTCTCGAGTCGTGTTTCCAGGCCCGTTATGGCCGGCCGCGCACGGCGCAGGAGGGAGCAGGGCTGTGAGTTACATCAGCGAGGTGAAGGAGCACCTGGTCGCGAAGCGGCCGACGCTGGCTGAGCGGCCGGGGCTGCTGGATCTGTATCTGGCGCTGGCGTTCGCGAAGGCGTCGGCGTCGCCGGAGGAGGCGGTGCATCACTCGTGGGGGATCAACGCCGAGAAGCACAACCCGGGCGATGAGGATCTGAAGTGGTTCGAGCTGCTGTCGGCCGAGGTGCAGGAGTACGACAAGAAGTACGCGACGCTGATCGATGAGACAGCGCAGTGGATTGTGGCCCGTAAGCGGGAGCTGGGCCTGATCGGCGCGATCGGCGGTGACGCGTGAGCGGTGACCTGGCCGCGGAGCGCGATGCTCTGCGCAAGGTGGTGGCGGCGTTGAATGCGACGGTGGGGGATCCGTCGAAGTTCGTCGGCGTCGAGGTTGACGGTGTTCCGATCGGCCCGTTCCGGGCGCAGCTGCTGCTGCAGGAGACCGACGGGGAGATTCCGCGGGTGGAGCAGTTGCACCTGCGGCGCTGGACGTCTTCGTAGGAAGTGTGGAGGCGGCCGGGCCGACCCCCCAGCCTGGCCGCCTCCGAGGCGAAGTCCCCCTCGGTTTCGCCACCGCTGATTATGCCAGTGGCGGTGTGGCGGAATATAACCGGGGTCAACAGCGCTACACTGCCCTGCACTAGGCAAGACGCAGTGCACGACACAAAGCACACATCACGTAACGGAAGTTGAGGAGACAATGGCCGCTACGACAGACAAGTTCAGCGCTGCTGAACTGATCGAAAGGTGCCAGGCCGTCGGGTGGGAGTATGACTCGAATGAGCAGGGCGTGCGATTCTCGATCGGCGATGGACGCAAGCTGACCATCCTCGAGGAATACCCCACCGCCGCGCTGCTCAACGCGGCGGAGAAGCGTGCCGTCGAAGCGGGTCTCGGCAGCGCGGAACTGGCGCAGGAACGTTCCCAGAAAGTGCTCGACGGCCGTGAGAAGAACACGGCCAAACCGGCGAAGTCCACCGGCAACAACGCGGCGATGCTGGCCAGGGCGGCCGGGCCGTACATGATCGAACCGGAGACAGTGGAACTGGGCTGGTTCACGCAGAAGCACCCCGCCCCGTGGGTGCGCAACGTGTGGATCACCCCGGCCATCGCCGAGGTGCTGCTCACCGAGCACAACACCCCCGGCAAGGCGGGGATGCCGGGCACGAACCGGTCGCAGTCCGAGCGTCAGATCCAGTACTTCCGGAACCTGATCGCGGCCAACCAGATGCGCTACACCCACCAGGGATTCGGCATGACCACCGACGGGCTGGTCGTGGACGGGCAGCACCGCCTGGCCGGGCTGGTCGCCGCCGCCGAAGCCATCCCCGACATCCGGTTCGCGACGCAGTTCACCGTGGGCCTGCCCCCGGAGACGTTCATGGCAGTGGACGCCGGGCTGGTCCGGGCCGCGCATCAGCTGTTCGCGATGAAGGGCGAAGCGAACGGGATGCTGCTGCAGGGCGCCGTCCGGCTGATCATCGCCTACGGCTCGGTCAGCCCCCGGGGGAAGATCGCCAACAAGATGTCGTCCGAGGACATCTTCACCGAGTTCGACAAGGGTGGGGAGACGCTGCGGTTCGCGGCGCTGCGCGCCCGGCAGGCCACCACGGGCCGCAAGGACCGCCGCCCGCCGATCAACCCGAGTGCCCTGACCGCTGGCTATTTCCTGCTGCTGCAGGCCAACGGCGAGGACAACCAGTACGTCCACGCGTTCTTCAACGGGCTCGTCAAGGGCTACAAGGAGAACTCGCGGCTGATGCTGGACACCGACGACCCGCGTCAGGTCCTGCGCGACGAGCTGAACCGGCTGCGGGGTAAGCGGCAGCGGCTGGCCGGTGCTGACCAGCTGGGGATGCTGCTGGCGTCGTGGAACAACGTGGTCGACGGGGTGCACCCGACGGCGCTGCGGTGGCGTCTCGGGGACTCGACGATCCCGCAGATCACCCTGTGCCACGACAGTGGCCCGCGTAAGTCGACGCCGCCGCGTGCGCTGCGGGGGGAGATCGACTGATGGTGGAGAGGCTCGCCGAGAACGTGCGGATGGTGTGGCCTGATCCGAACGAGAAGGGCTCTGTCCGGATCAAGCGGATGGCGACCGAGTATCGGGAGCTGGCCAAGCGGGGCCGGCAGCGGGAGCAGGAGTTGCTGGCGCTGCTGGCCAAGGTTGACGTGTCGGCCATGTCTGACATGGACGCCGCCCGGCAGGTGTATCAGCAGGTGCTGGCTGGGCCCGGCGACGACGCGATCACCGAACTGGATGAGAAGTTCTTCGGGTGGGGGCAGTCGTTCCACCTCGATGAGGGGCAGCAGGTCACGTTGGAGTTCGACGACGATGATGTGCTGCCGATCCGGGACGCGGCGATCCGCTGCGGCATGGAGTTCGGGATGATGCAGAACGGCTCGGGCGGTAACTGGCTGACGAAGGCCAGGATGCTGGGCCGGGTGTCCGGGATCAGGCACAGCGAGTTCGGGTGGCTGGTCCGGGTCGGTGACGTGCGGCAGCTGCTGCGCGACTACGACGGGCAGGGCTGGCGGGCCGCGAACCCGGAGGGGCGGCCCGGCCCGGCGGTGGTGACGGTGCCGCCGAGGCGCAACAGGTGAGTCACCCGGCGGCGTTCCTGCTCGACGACGAGGCCCGGATGCGGGTGGCGTTGCGGTCGGTGCGGGAGGCGGCGGGCTTGTCGCAGGCTGATGCGGCGAGGGCGGTGGGGATTTCGGAGGCCACCCTCAAGCGTATTGAGGGTGGCGCTTCGCCGGTGTCGGCGGTGAATCTGATGGCGTTGCTGCGGGTGTGTGGTTATTGCCTGGCGGCGGTTTCGGTGGAGTCGAAAACGATTCCTGATTTGAGGAGAGGGGGCGCTATGAAGGACAGGTGGTAAGCCCAATTCGGATCCGTTGATGAGGTCGCATTTCCGGGGGTTCCATCATCACCCGACGGGGGAGTGCGACCTCGGACGTTTTCTGGAGGCGTTCCAGTCTGGCCGGTGGGTCCGCCGTGAGGGGTATCGGGCACGGCGTGAGGCTCGACTTTGGACGCCCGAGTAGTACGATGCGCCAGTCCCCGGCTCTGGCCGGGGAGGGTCGGAGACGGGGACACCCCGCCGGGGAGGGATCAGGGATGGACGGCTGTCAGTGTGAGCCGATGTGCGTGGCGTGCTGGTCTGCTCAGTACGCGGCGCAGGGCAAGCGCCGCCTTGCCGCGATCACCGCGGTGACGGCAGTGGTCGTCGTCGGGTTCGTGCTGCTGGTCGCCGCCCTGTCCTGACCCGGCGGGTCTTCGGGGGCGGCAAGCTGTGCCGCCCCCACCAATCAGGAGGATTGCTGTAGTGAAGAAGAAGTTTGTTGTGGCTGCTGCCGCCACGGTGGTGGCGGTGGCGGTGGCCGGGATCGTCGCGGTGACCACCGGCGCGTCGGCGGCGGTGCTGCCGCCCATGCCGGGCGAGGTGACGTTCCTGTCCGGGCCCCGGGTGGCGTCGTCGCCGGGCACCCCGATCAACGCGAACCAGACCGTGCCGATCCAGATCGGCGGCAAGACGTTCGGGTCGACGGCGATCCCGGCGAACGCGACCGGTGTGGTCCTGACGGTGACGTCGAACCAGCCGCAGGCGGCCGGGATCATCCGGGTGTGGACGACCGACGCTGGCATGCCGGGCACCCCGGCGGTGACCTTCGGCAAGGGCCAGCAGGTCACCAACACCGTCACCGTCGCCCTGAACGATGCGGGCAAGTTCAACCTGTGGTCGAACGTGCGAACGTACGCGCTGGTCATCATCAACGCCTACGTGGCCCCGGAGACCCCGGCGGCGGCCCCGGTGGTCAAGACGATCGCGGCCAAGCCGGCCACGAAGCTGAACCAGGTCGGCGGGTCGATCCGCGGCGACAAGGCCAACAACCTCAAGGGCGCCACCGAGTTCGGTTCGGTGGTACTGCCCAAGGGCACCTGGGACGCCCGGGTCATCGGCGGCATGGTCGGGCTGAACAACGGCAACAAGACGTGCACGACCGGCGACGAGTTCCTGACCGGCACGATGATTCTGGTCAAGGACTACGACGGCACCAGCGACACCGACACCAACCGGTACTTCGACTTCTCCCAGGTCGCCACGACCGTCGGTGGTGTGGTCGTGCCGGAGTCGAACTCGGCGTCGCTGACGCAGGACCCGACGCTGAACGCGTCCACGTTCATCACCCTGGGCGCGGACACGAAGCTGTCGGTGCTGCTGTTCGGCTACGCGTCGAACTCGAGCACGGACTGCACCGGGGTTCTGGAGGGTGTGCTCACCTCGGCGGAGTTCCGCAAGGTCGCCTGACCGGTGTCCTCGGGCTGCGCGGCTACTGGCGGGTCAGCCGCGCAGCCCGAGGCCCGGTACGGTAGCAGCGGGGGCTTGGCCTTGGGAAGGGATCGACGGACTTGGGCCGAGCCCTCGCCAGTTTCCGCACTGGCGGGCACTCCCCCTGGTGGGGTACGTTGCGCGCATGACTGATGGAAACCTGCAGTGGCGCAAGTCGTCGCGGTCCGGCGCTGCCGGGCATTGTGTCGAGGTGGCCGTCGATGAGAACGGTCAGCGGCTGGTCCGGGACTCCAAGGACCCGGATGGCCCCCGGCTGACTTTCAGCGTCCCCGAGTGGGAGGCGTTCATCGGCGGCACCAAGGATGGCGAGTTCGACATCCGCCCGTAGTACGGCCCGGGAGTGGAGAACCGAGCTTAGAAACACAGAAAAAGGCCCCACCTCCGAATCGGAGGTGGGGCCGTTTCCTTGCACAGGAGGTACTCGTGGTGGTGGCCGCGCGAATGACGCGGGTGACGCGGACGATCTGGGAGCGGTACAAGCGGATGTTCACGAACCCGCCGGTGTTCCTGTTCGTGCTGGCGTTCTACTTCGCGTGGATCCTGTTCCTGTTCGCGATCGACGCGGACATGTGGTGATCAGAGCGGCGCGGTCGGCCGCGGGTCGGCGTTCGGGGTGACCTGCGGCCGGGTGATCAGGGTGAACCCGGCCAGCACCAGACCGGTGATCCCGGCGATCAGCGCGTCGGAGGCGTGCATGCCGTACTCGGCGAACAGCGCCGCCGCCGCGGTGACCACCGCCGTGAACAGAGCCGGAGCCACCGGGCGTGTGGTGGCGGCGATGACCAGGGCGGTGATGAACCCGGCGGCTGCCGCGCCCTGGCCGGCCGACAACCACTGTACGTTCAGGGCGACCACGACGGTGATGACGGCGCCGACGAACCCGATGATGACGGCCGGTTCACGTCCGAAGATTTTCACGATGCCTTCTTCCACGAGGGGTTACGGTGCAGGGCATGGCAGAGCAGCAGGACGGCAGGGCCAGCGGCGCGGCAGTGGTGGGGCTGATCCCGGACGTGCGGCGCCTGCGTGCCGGGGATGTGCCCGCCGACACCGCGCTGGGCCTGGCGGTGGCGAAGTTCCTCACCGACCCCGACGTTCAGGCGAGCCGGTTCGCGAACTTCGTGCAGTGAAGTCTCAGGTGATCAGGCCGGTCGGGAACGGCGGCGGCGGCGGCGGATGCCCGTCGGCGATGTGGCGGCGCAGCTGCCCGATGTAGTCGCCCTGGACCCGGACCGTCCGCTCCAGGGCGGTGATCCGCTTGTCCTGCCGGTCGGACTGTTCCTGCAGCTGGTCGATCATCAGCTGCCCGGCGTCGCTTTTGAGTTTGCGGTTCGATGCCTTGCTCGTCAGCCAGGCCGACACCAGGACCCCGGCCAGGGTGAGGATTGCCCCGGCCGCCCCGAGAATCGGATCCATGCGGCTACCCCCTTCGGAACCGGGACTGCCGGACGGGCCGGGACTGCCGGGCGTGCGGTGGCGGGATGCCACCGGCGATGAGGAACACGAACGCGGCGAACCCCAGCCAGATCGTCGCTGACACGTATCCGCGGTCGACCGCCCCGGACAGCCACCCGAACAGCGACAGCAGCCCCCACAACACTTTCAGGGCCACCGCCGCCATGAACGCGGGGGTGTCGTAGCGGGCGAACGAGAACGCCAGGCAGATCAGGCCGACCGCCCCCCACAGGGCCGCCCACACGGGCAGGGGCAGTAGTTCGTTCATCCACGTGTACTGGGCGGTGAGCGGGTGGTCGACGGCGATCAGGCCGACGCAGTACACGATGTCGAGCAGGGTGAAGAACAGCAGGGCGGCTCCGCGTCTGCCGAGCCGGCCGAACAACTGAGACAACAGCTCAGCCCTTCTTCTTGGCTGCGCTCGGATTGGACGGGCCACTGGACGGGGCAGGGTGGGTGAGGGTGTGCAGGGCGTCCTCGATGCGTTCGAGGCGGGCCTGCAACGAGATCAGCTCGATCTTCCCGTCGCCGTCGACGTCGGCGGTGCCGGACGCGACGAGCGCCTCCAGGAGGTACTCCCACAGCTGCCGGTCGGAGATGTCGCGCCACCCCCGTTCGGCGATGCGCTCCAGCACGTAGGGGCGGGGGGCGCTGGTGCTTTGGGTGTAGCCGGTTTTGGCGTCTTCGACGCTCACGCCGTCCTCCTGGTTCTCCTGCTCCTGGCGGGCCAGCAAACCCCAGGGGCGGGTGTCGGACTCGGCCGTGGTGGTGTAGCGGGCCGAGAAGTGCGCGTGCTTGTCGTGCGGGTTCTTCCCGGTGTATTCGCGCGACGTCCAGCCCCAGGTGCGTGACCAGACCCGCCGGTTGTGGATGACGTTCTGCAGGCGGTCGTCGAGGCCGTGCTGGTGCCGGTCGACGATGATCGCGACGGCTTTGGCCATGGACCAGCCGGTCAGCCGCAGGTCGGCGTCGACGTCGATGGCGTGGACTTCGCTGCGGTCGTCGGCGTCCTCGTACGGGGTTTTCCCGGTTTCGTCGGGGTTGTGGTCGGAGGAGTTCTGGGAGTGTTCGCCGTCGCCGATGGAGCCGTCGGATTCGTGGTCGCGGCCGGGGGCGAGCTCGTTGAACTCTTTGCGGAGGCTGATCAGGCTGGGTACCAGAATCCACGCCATCGCAGGGGGTCCTCTCGACGTGACCTGCCAGTGCAGAGCACAATGCTCACGGGAGGTCTTGACATGAAAACGGACAAGTACGTGGTCGCAGGGATCGTCACCGGAGGGCTGGCGATCCTCACCTGCATCGCCCTGGGCGTGCTGATCGACGACATCATCAAGCTGGTCATCTGGATGTTCGCCACATTCGCCGTCGAAATCATCATCTTGAATACGCTCGGGCGGATGAAGGAGCACGAGCGGCAGAAGCGGGAACAGGACTCTGACCCGCTGGAGAAACTGAGAGGAGAAGGCGAATGAAGCGTGTGATCGCCGCCATCGCGGCGGTGCTGATGGCGACAGCCGGGTGTTCCGGCCCGCCGACCAGCCCGGAACCGGTGGCCAGCAACGCGCAGCCGCAGTTCCAGTACGAGACGCACCAGTGTGACGACGGCACCGAGGAAACGGAGTGCCCGGAGGACGAGGCGGAGGCCCTGGCTTCCTGGCTGGAAATCCAGAAGGCCCAGCAGGCGCGCGCCCTGTCGTCGGTGAGCGTGGCCGCGGTGATCCGCAAGGGCGCCGACGGCAACTGGTTCGTCCTGAACAACGCCACCCACGCCCCGGAGAACATCCGGGCCGGGGCCGCCGGTGTCGACGACATGGGCTCGTACCTGCGGGTCTACTTCGACCAGACGTTCCCGAAGGTCGGCGCGGTGCTGGTCACCCCCGACGAAACGTTCGGGGCGCTGTACTCGGCCGGCTCCTCAGTCGGGCTGGCCTATTTCAACATGTACATCTTCAACAAGGACGGCGAGCCGGTCACCCCGGCGCAGGTGATCGCCGCGGACAACGGCAACTTCTGGGTCACGGGGACGATGTGGCAGTAATCCCCGCCGTGGCGGGGGCCCTGTTGCTGGCGATGGACAAGGCCGGGCTGAGCCACTACGTGCGGGTCCCGCTGGGCATGCTCATCGTTTACGTGGTGCTCACGACAGGGTTGGTGGGCTGGTGGAGAACGGAGTGGAGACATGGCTGACAAGGTTTGCTCGTGCGGGCACGTGCGCAGGCAGCACGACAGCAAGGGCTGCGCGCACATCGAGGTCAACGGGCAGCGGTGCCCGTGCAAGACGACATACATGGAGCTGCGATGACGGTGACCGACCCGTTCTCCAAGCCGGTGCGCCTGGCCAACGGCGCCTGGGCCGCCGCCCTGGCCGACAAGCCGGAACGGGCGATGACGTACGTGAAGCGGATCAGTGACGAGTGCGGCGGCGACGGCATCCATCTGGCGTTGAAGGCGTGGATCGACACGTACGCCGAGCACGCCACCGGCGGCCGGCCGGGCACCCCGGCCCCGGAGATGGCGTTCATCGAGGAAGCCACCGGCAAACTGGACCGGCCCGGGTCGCCCCGGCTGCCCGCCCCGGTGGAGTGGGCGGGCAAGCTCGTCCACGCCCGCTGCGCCATGGACTTCGAGAAGTTCATGGCGTTGATGGACGACATCCCGTCCGACCCGCCGACCAGCTCCGGGCTGTACGTGATGACGGTGCTGATCACGTGTGCCCGGTCGGTCAACGGGATGCCCCGGGGGTTCGCGAACGTCAGGTTCCCTACCGGCGGCGGGTGACGACCCGCTTCGCGAGCTGCGACACGGCGCGGGCCACTGACGGGGAGTAGGAGTCGAGGTCGAGGGTGCAGGTGCCGTCGGTGGCGTTGAACGTGGTCCCGGCGATGCGGAACACGGTCATGCCGTCGCGGCCGACCAGGTTGATCCGGTCGGTGTAGGGCTGCACCCCCCGCACCCGGATGAGGTTCCCGGCGCGGATCTGCCACGGCATGATCATCCGGCCGGTGAGGCGGTCGGTGATGGGCCGGGCCACCGTCAACGTTCCCGAGTTGACGGGGTATTTGTGTTCGGCGAGGAACGCGTCTCCGGCCTGGATGGCGTTCGCCGACGATGAGGCGTCGTCGCCGAGGTCGATGAACCAGGTCCGGACCAGTCCCGCGTTGGTCAGGGCGGGCACGACCTGGGTGCGTGCGGTGTTGCGGATCTTGTTGTTCGTGTCGCGCCACCGCACCACCACCCGGTTGTACAGGGTGTTGCCGGACTCCTGGGCGGAGAAGCCGTGGATGACGTCGGCCTCGTACCGGACGTAGGACGGCCAGGGCAGCCATTCGAACCGGAACTTGCCGTTGAGCGGGTTCGACTCCCACACGTGGTAGGTGAATCCGGGTTCGAAGGTGAGGAGGTCTTCGAGGACTTTCAGCGGGGTGACCCCGTCGGAGTAGGCCAGCTGTTCGATGTTGTACGTGGACGCGGTGATCGTCGCCGAGGCCCCGTCGAGGGTGGCGCTGAGGATCCGGCCGAGCAGGTCCGCCACCACCGTCGAGGCGAGGATGGTCTTGTCGGACGACGTGTAGCCGGAGGTTTTCTTCGTGCCGTCGGCGCCGTAGGTGATGGCCCGCACGCACACGTTTTTGAACGCCACCCACACGGTGCCGCCGGAGCCGGTGTTGGACAGCGCGCCCTGCCAGTTGAACTGCATCAGGGGGCGGGCGTCGCCGAGGGAGAAGATGACCCCGACCAGGGCGGCGGACAGGCCACCACCGGCCGTGGAAGCGGTGTTGGTGCGTACCAGGGTGGCGCCGGAGGAGTAGCCGCGGATCTCCCAGTTCGGGGAGGTCAGTCCGGCGTCCCAGTTGTAGTCGAACACGGCCAGTTCCTGCCCGGCCTCTTCGAGCAGGTAGTACCCGGCGGTGACACACCCGCCGGTGGGGATGTCGTGGTCGGGTGGGAACGCGTTGACCAGGCCCGGGGAGCCGTCCGAGGGGGCCTCCCCGGCGGTGACGGTGGCGACTTGCCGTTCCCCCGTGGCGGTGCGCGCTTTGATCCACGGGTCGAACCGGCGGTCCACGTACACCAGCAGGCGGGTGTCGTCCTGCAGATGGGCGGACCCGCCGACGGCGGCCAGGTTGTACACCTGCCCTTCGGATCCGGCGGTGCGGCCGGGGTCCTGCAGCCGGCCCTCCCACACCGTTTCGGCGGTCCGCCCGTCGTACACGTACAGCCGCCCGTACTGGGCGATCTCGCCGGGGGTGAACGAGATCGGCCGGTGCAGGCTCAGGGTGCAGTTGGTGAACCCGCCGGGGGAGGCCGTCTCGAACTGCAGGTCGGCGACCTCCTCGGTGATGTGCCGGTCCTTGAAGGACGTTTCCAGGCGGATGGACAGCGGTACTGGCAGGCTCACGCCGTCCCCCAAATGGTGTAGTGTTCAGCAGTCCCCGGCACAGTCCGGGTGGGAGGGAAGAAGTCTGTGACCCGTTTGAGTCAGATCATCGCCATCGAGAAGGACAACAAGAGCCGCGCCGAGTCGGTCGCGTTCACCGCGTACAAGCAGCTGCAGAAGCCAGAGCCGCTGTCAGGGCTCACCAGGACGTACCTGCCGCGTGACGCCGAGGGCGAAGCACTGCCCCCGTCCGGAACTCCGGTGCAGGTGACCGTCGAGGGGACCCTCGCCGAGATCGCCGAGTTCACCGCCCGGCACCTGGATCTGGTCGGCACGAAGGAGCGCACCGACCAGATCGCCCACGCCGACGTCATCCTGGACGGGCAGGTGTTCATCAAGGCGGCGCCGGTGACGTTCCTGCTGGCGCTGCAGCGGCAGCTGGCCGAGGAGCTGGTGCAGGCGAAGAAGCTGCCGACGCTGCCGCTGGACGTGCAGTGGACCCCGTCCGAGGAGCCGGGCGTCTGGCAGTCGGCGCCGGTCAAGACGACCCGGTCGAAGAAGATCCCCCGCAACCATGTGAAGGCCGCGGCCACCGACAAGCACCCGGCGCAGGTCGAGGTGTACTTCGAGGACACCGTGGTCGGTGACTACACCACGACGATGTTCTCGGGGATGATCCCGGCCTGGCGTAAGCGTCAGATCATCGACCGGATCGGCCGGCTGATCGAGGCGGTCAAGCAGGCCCGCGAGGAGGCCAACACCACGCAGGTGGAGGACTTCAAGCACGGCGCCAAGATTTTCGGCTACCTCTACGGGGGCTAGCCGGAACCGGGGGGTGTCAGGCTCACAGACCCTGGCACCTCCACGCAACACAGCAGCAGCACACGGGAAGAAACATCCCCGAGTAGTCAGCAGTCAGCAGGGTGTCTGTGCCCATCAGTAGCAGTCAGATGTTGCAGCAGTCAGCACAGCGTCAGGCGTCGCATCTTGTAGTGGTGGCTCATTTTGAAGGTCCCAGGTTCGAGCCCTGGTTCCGCCTCCAACATGGCGGAATAGCTCAGCTGGCAGAGCGTCAAGTGGTAGTAAGACCATCGCGTGTGGCGGCGGTTCCGGATGGACGCTTCACCCCAAAAGGTCATGAGACCCTTTTAGACCCCCCAGGGCAGGGTAGTCCTGGGGGGTCGCCTCATGTCTACGTCGAGACCGGCCGGACCGGGCTCAGGTAGCGGGGGAAGTAGGACGGGGTGACCGTGGTCGACCCGGTGATGTCGTCCCCGGCGCCGGTGACCGCGGTGCCATAAGTGGAGTCGCGGGCCACGTAGATCCGGTTGGTCCGGCCGGGGGTGATCATCAGGCCCTGTCCGGCGATCTCGATGGACTCGGTGGAGACGATCTGCCCGGAGCCATTGCGGGCGTACGCGGTGGGGGTGGGGCCGCCCATCGCCATGTAGTCGATGACGGTGGGTGCCCCGGCGGCGGCCGGCCAGGTGATCATTTCGAAGTTCTCATCCGAGGGCAGGAACATCAGGCAGTCGATGTCGAGGGTTCCGGCGCCGGTGATGCGTTGCGCGTCGAGGGCGACGAACAGTCCTTCGGTGGCGATCTCCACCCCGGACGGGCCGCGATAGACCGGGTCGTAGTCGACGGGGATCTGCACCACGTCCAGCTCGACCCATTTGATTGTGGGTGCGGACGGGCCGGTGTCGACGGGAATGTTGGTGGTGGCGCCGGTGCGTTGCACGTCGACGCCGCCCCAGCGCAGGCGCAGGGCGAACGTGTCGGTGGTGGTGTTCTGCCGGACCCGGGCGAACACCCGGTAGGTGCCGCGGGCGTCGACGGATGCGGTGGGTGGGAAGGTGCCGGACAGGCGCTGGGTCATCGCCGCTGACCCCGCGAACGTTACCCGCGAGTAGTTGTCGCCGGACGGCCCGGACATCAGCGTGGAGTTGGCCTGGGTGGATGTGGCGGTGCCCTGGGTCATCGACTCGGCTTGCATGACGATGGCCACGTTGGCGGGGGTGCCCCGGCGGCGGGTGGACAGGGCGGTGCGGCGGCGTCCGGTGGCGACGATCCCGCCGGAGGCGATGGCCAGGTTCAGGGGGGTGTCGACGTCGCCTTTGGGGGAGGCGATGTCGAAGCACATGCCGCCGTCGCCGCCGACCCGGCGCAGGCGGGCCTCGTCGATGTAGAGCAGGTTCCCGGCGGCCGGGGTGGACCCCATGGACAGGGTGATCTGGCCGAGCACGGCTGAGGCGTGTGAGCCGGTGAGGCTGATGAACGTCCACGTGTTCGCGGTGACGGCGAGGGTGCCGGAGGTGGTGCCCAGCAGTGACGCCCCGGCGTCACGCCAGTTGATGTTGATGCCGATGGTGCGGGAGACGGCGCACCGCACCCACGCCGACGCCCGGTAGGTGACGTTGGGTACGACGGTGACGTTCTCGGAGCGGGCGTCGACACCCGAGGTGACCCCGTCGGGGGTGAGCAGCCCGGACGCGACCCCCTCGTGGAACTGGGCGGTGGACCGCACGAACGTGGTGGAGCCGCCGTTGGGCAGCCACGGCGTCACCACCGTTTCGAAGAACGGGTTGGCGTTGAGGGTGGTCCCTTCGGCCGGGTCGTTCCACACGGTGACCGTGGACAGGGTTTCCTCGATGCCGTACGCGAACGGTTCGGCGAGCAGGCTGATGACCAGCTCACGGTTGTTCGGGTCGAAGTCGATGGAGTCGGGGCCGGCCCGGTAGGTGCGGAAGAACACGGGGGTGGAGGTGCCCGCCTGGTAGCGCAGAATGTTCGACGACCGGTCCAGTTCCCGCTGCAGCAGCTGCAGGTAGGTGGCCGAGCTGTCGGCGTCTTCGAGGATGCCGCCGGACATGATCTGCAGGCGCAGCTCGATGGTGCGGTTGTCGTAGGCGGCGGCGACGGGGACACCGCCGTCGGCGAGCAGCGACGCGGGGATGGCCCGTTTCAGCGGGGGCGGGTCGAACCGGGACCCTTCGCGCAGGTTGAACGGGCCGCGGACTCCGCCGGACAGGTCGAGCCGCACGGTCGGCGCGGCGGCGATGGAGTCCACAAATGCCAGCAGGTGCGGTTCCGGCATTCGGGTCTCCCTGTATTGGGTCGGTCACCGGTACTCTGTGGAGGTTTCCGGTTGGATCGAGTGGTGGAGGAACACATGTGGGTGCGTAGTTCTACGTGCTCTGGCGGGCAGTGTGTGGAGGCCCAGTTCGTGAAGTCGTCGTTCTGCACTGCGGAGAACTGCGCCGAGGTCGCGTTCGCGGCGTCGTTCGCGGCGTCGTCGTTCTGCGGCACAGGCACCTGCGTCGAGGTCGGCGCGACTGGCGGGACGGTGCTGGTGCGGGACAACAAGAACCTCGACCAGCCGTATCTGGAGATCAGCCCGCAGGCGTGGGCCGAGTTCCAGGACGGTCTGCCCGAACTCGTGGCGGTGCTCGGATGAGGCCGGAGATGGTGCCGTTCAGGTCGGCGTCCGGCTGCAACTCCGCGGCGTGCGTGGAGGTGACGTTCGTGTCGTCGTCGGCGTGCGTGAACGGGTCCTGCGTGGAGGCCGGCTCGACCCCGCAGTTCGGCATGGTGCGGATCACGGCGTGCTCGTGTGACAGCGGCATGTGCGTCGACGAAGGGTCGGCCGGGGTGGTGCTGGTGCGGGACAACAAGAACCTGGACCAGCCGCCGCTGCAACTCGCCCCGGAAGCGTGGAATGCATTTCTGGAAGGTTTGCCCGAACTCGTGGAGGTGCTCGGATGAGTTTGCCGACAGACAAGTGGACCAAGTCGTCGTTCAGTCGCATGGACCTGGACTGTGTCGACGTGAAGCATTCGCCGGGAGCGATCCTGGTGCGTAACAGCAAGGTCCCGGACGGGCCGTTCGTGTCGTTCACCGAGGCCGAGTGGCTGGCGTTCATCGCCGGGGTCAAGGCCGACGAATTCGACCTGCCATGCTGACCCCCGGCGTGTGGGCGAAGTCGACCCGGTCGCTGGGCAGCCAGGTCTGCGTCGAAGTGGTGTGGATCCCCGCGAACCAGGCCGATCAACTGGCCGAGGAATGCCCCGATCCCCGGAACCTGCCTCGGCGCGAACGCCCCCCTGCGTGCTGAGTCGGAACCGGTGGACAACCTCGACGCAGTGCTACAGCAGCGCGACCTGCGTCGAGGTTGTCTGGGTGCCCCGGACTGCCCTGGAACCGAACACGTGGAAGACGTCGGCGCGGTCGCTGAGCGGCCAGACCTGCGTCGAGGTGATGTGGGTTCCCGCCGGAACCGACCGTCAGGCCCGCGAGTAGTAGTCGACCAGCTGGCCGAGTTCCCGGCCGACCGCCTTCGCGACCTGCTGCGGGTTCATCCCCGCCGCGTTGATGGTGATCGGCGAGTTGAGAGTGACGGTCCCGGCGCCGGCCGCTGTCTGCGACGCTGACAGCACCCGCTCCGGGCCGTTCTCCGCGAACGAGTACGTCCGCCCTGATGCCCCGAACCCCATGACCGGTTCCCGGATGATCCCGCCGTTGCGCATCGCGATGTGGATGTGGTTGCGGTGGGCTTCCATCAGGGAATTGTTGAACGACCCTTTGTTGACGCCCCGGGTGTACGCGTAGTCGCGGCGGGCCGTGCGGTGGATCAACTCCAGGGGTCGCTTCTTCGCCAGGAACGATGCGAGGCCGTCCTGCCCGTAGCCCATCCAGTCGACGGCCCGGCCCGAGCCGTGCCACTTCGGGTCACCCGGCCGGTACGCGTTGCCGAACGACCCGGACATGGGGCCGGTCGAGCGGATCAGCTGAACAACCCGCCGCCACACCCCGGAGTCGCCGCGCTGCGCGCCCGGCGACGACGGCCACGACCCGAACTGCGGGGTCACCTTCGCTAGGGCATCCTTCATGGACATGACGAACGTGTTGGCCATGTTCGTGCGGAACGGGATCCGGGTCCGCTTCTCCACCGGGAACACCAGTCCGCCCGAGGCGTAGCCGGGTGCCTGGCCGGTGGCGTTCATCTCGTCGAGCAGGCCGGGGTTGGTGGCCTGCAGCGACGAGGTGGCCTCCTTGCGCAGGACGAACTCCCCGGCGTGCACGATCCCGGCCGGCTGGTGCTTGTGGCCAGGCCCGGTGTACCCGCCGTCGGCGAACAGCAGCGACCGCATCGCCGCGGAACCCTCGTAGCGGACCGCGTTGATCGGTTTGCCTTCGGCCATGGCCCGCTGCGCGATGTACACGCGGGTCATCGCGTCGCGGATCTCCGACAGGCCACTGACGATGACGTCGGTGACCCGCTGCGGCGGGATCTGCCCGTAGGTGGAGATCAGCTTCTGGGTGGCCGTCCGGTCCAGGCCCAGCTTCGCCGAATGCTCGATGATCTTGTTCGTGGCCGCGACGTGCTTGTCCCGGGCGGTGTCCAGGGACATGCCCAAGGCGACGTTGGTGTAGTACACCTCCTGGTTGGCCAGGATCATCGCCTCGACCGAGTCACGGTTGGCGCGGCCCTTCTGGGTGGTGATGTCCAGCGACCGGCCGTTGGACTTCACCGACTCCGACAGGGCATCCCACGACGCCTCGTACGCCTCGTTGGCTTCCGAGCTGCGCATCTGCGCGCCGTACAGGTTGTCCGACGCCGTCTTGAGCGCGTTCATCAGCCGCGCCGAGTCGGCCAGCTTCGGGTTCAGGTTGTCGAGGGTTCCGTTGAACGCCTGCTGAATGCGGGTCAGTTCCTGCTGGGCTTCCTTGAGCGCCTTGGTCGCTGCCGCCGCGTTCAGCGCCCGCTGCCCCTCGACGGTGGTGGCCGCGGCAACCTTCGCCATCTCCGCCGCGTAGGTGCCGGACGCGTCGATCGACCCGATCATTGCGTCGGTCATCCCGGCCTGTTTCAGGATGGCGAAGTCGTTCGCGGTGGCCGTGCCGAGGGTGGCCTTGCGGTACGCCTCGGCTTCCTTGCTGCCCCGCGCGAACCCGTCAGCGGTCGCGTCGATCTGCCAGTAGGTGCCGACCAGCCCGCCGATTAGCGACTGGTTGTCCTCCAGCCAGTAACGCCCTTTGTCGATCCACGTGTCGACGGCCCCGGCGAACTCGTACGCCGCCGCCGCCCCCGACACCATGTGCGCGGCGGTGTCGATGGTGTTGGACACGGCCATCGCGAACTCGTTGAGGGCGATCGTGCCGATCTTCGCGTTGTCGGCCATCGTGGTGAAGAAGTTGCCGGTGGCGATACCGATCTGGGAGATCAGGTTCCGCAGGCCCTCGATCGGCCCGTCAGCTTTCTCGATGGCGTCACCCAGCCCCTTGGAGAGGCCCTGGGTGAACTTGATGACCCCGTCGGTCAGCGGCTCCAGGAACCGCGACGACGCGAAAATCTTGTTCAGGTCCGGCGCCATCTGCGCCCAGCCCTGCCGGATCCGGGTGATGCCGCGCAGGACGGGGTCGACGAACACCTTCGCCCGCTGCTCCAGGTCGGACATGAGGTACCGGCCGAGGTCCTGGCCGGCTTCGGCGACGCGGGGGTCTTTCGCGGCGAGGACGACACCGCCGATGACACCGCCGAGCGCAGCTCCGCCGACGACCGCCCCGGCGATGGTGGCCGACAGGAACGGGGTCATGGCCAGGATGGCGGGTACCGCGGCGACCGCCAGGCGCACGTCGAGCTGTTTGCCGAGGGCGTCGGTGAACCGCTGCGCGAACGAGCGGGCGGCGGCGGCCATGACGCGGGGGTCGGGCAGCAGGTTCCGGGCGTTTTGCAGGCTGCCCAGCCGGTCCTGCTCGGCTTTCATGAACTTGAGGTAGCCGGTGTGGCTGGTCTTCGCGTACGCCCGCGCGTAGTTCATGATGTTCTTCTGCGACATGACGATCTGCTTGTCGATGCGGTCGACGTCGGCGATCATCTGGTTCAGCTGGCGGCTGGTCGCCTTGGACACGTTGGCCAGTTCGTTGGCCATCCGGGCGCCCTTGAGCCGCGCCTCGTCCAGGCCCTCGTTGAACGCGCGGGTGGCGCGCTGGCTGCGGCCCATGTCGCGGACGTACTGCGAGACGTTGGCGACGAGCCGGACACCTGTGGTGCGGAACCCCACGACACACACCCCGTTTCGCTGACAGCTGATTGACTCCGGCAGTGCGGAGAGGAAAGATGAGGCGGTCCCGAGCGGCGGCCTCTGCCTGCGCAATGAGGCCCGCTGCCGGGACACGCGGGGTCCCGCCGGGTCGCGGTCTCTCGGGGTGCCGCAGGACGTGGCGAGCGAATGCGTCACGAACTGCTCTGTGATCGCCTCGACGCGGCGGGGCCTCTCCCACGAAGGGGGAGCCCGGTTGCTGAACAAGCTGATCTACGTGTCGTGCGACCTGTGTGAAGCGCCCGCAGGCACCACCGAAGACATGCGCGAGTCCGTGCGAGACGCCCGGCTACGGGCCTGGCAGCTGCAGTTCCGCCGGATCCGCACCAAGGGCCGCATCCGTGACTTCTGCCCCACCTGTGCGACCAGGCGAGAGGCTTGATGACCGCCGTGCTGGCGGTGGTCGGTACCCGAGTCCTGGCCTGCCGTGGCGACGCCGCGCGGGCCGGGCTGCGGATCCGCCGGGCCATCCACGCCCTGCAGCCGGCCTGCGTCGTGTCCGGCGGGGCCAAGGGTGTCGACGCGATCGCCGAGGCCATCGCGATCGACCTGGGATACAGCGAGGACGCGGGCACGCTGGTCGTGCACCGGCCGACGGTGCGCCGGTTCCACGGGCCGGGCGGCTACCGGGAACGCGACGCGATGATCGCCCGCGACTGCACCCACCTGCTGCGCATCGCCTGCATCAAGGCCACCACCTACGGTTCGGGGTGGACCGCGGACTGGGCGCAGCAACTGGGCCGGATAGTAGTGCGTGACAGTCCTTGCCCGCAGGGTGTACAGTAGTCATCATCCGTCGACACGTGTCGACGCTTCGGGAGGATTGTGATGTCGTACTGCCGGTGGGGCTGGGAAGGCTCCGACGTGTACATCTACGCTTCCGGCGCAGAAGACGACCCGTACCTGGTGTGCTGCGGCCACGGCTCGTTTGTCACCTACGGCGACCTGATGCGGCACATCGACGCCGACCGCAAGGCCGGCCTGCACGTCCCCGCCTGCGTCGACGAGCGGATCGCCGCGGAGATCGAACAAGGGGAGCTGTGGGTACCCGTCGGGCGCGTTCCCACCGACCGGGTCCCCGACCCCGGCGTCAGCAGGCCCGAGCCGGAGGAGTTCACCCGGCTCCGGGAAAAGATGCGGACGATCGGCAATGGGTGACAACCGGCACCGCACCATCCGCTGCGACATCCCCGGCTGCACCGAGAAGGTGGAGTTCACGTTCGCCAGCCAGCACACCGCGAACAAGGCGGCCCGCCTGCACGGCTGGGAGATCAGCACCCACAGCAACCTGTACCGCTGCCCCACCCACCGCGGTGTGCGACTGCACGCCGGTGGGACCGTGGCCCGCTTCGACAACGAAACCGACGAGATCATCGCCCGGCTATACATGGTCACCCACATGTCCACCGACGCGCTGCGGCGACTGTACGGCGGCACCCGGGCCAGCATCGCCCGCGCGGTCATCCGAGGAGGCGGCCGGCTCCGCGGCGGCCGGGACTGCGAACACTCACGACAGGGGACCTACTGACATGGACGGCCACGGGAAAATCCCCGACGTCGGCGACGCCCCCCTCGCCGACCTGACCTCCCCGGACGGGGCGCTGGCCCAGGCCATCGCCGCCGTCCGTAAGGAAGCCGCCCGGAACCGGGAGAACTACGCCGCGCACTCCAGCGCCGCCACACCCCGGCAGGCCCCCTGATGGGCGACACGAGGGAACGCAAACTCGCGGCGAACCGGGCACGGGGCCGGCTGATGGTCAAGTTCCGCGACGAGTACAACAGGCTGTACGACGAAGAACTCGCCGCGGTCGGCCTGGTCCGCAGGCGCCCCGTCCACACCCCCGGCGCATGGTCGGCGGGCAGTGTCGTGATCGACGAAGAAGAGGAGCTTTAAACCGATGGTTGCTGCTGGTGTGGTGCTGTCCCTGCTCGGCCTGATCGTCGTGGCGCTGTGCATGTGGCTCGGGGACGGCCGGGCGAAGGGCGTCGCCGCCCTCGCGTTCATCGCCGGGATCCTGGTCTCCACGTCCGGCCTGGCGACGTGGTTCCGGAACTTCATCGTCGACCTGCTGACCTAGGACAGGGATCATGACCACCGCAAGTCACGAACGCCCCGGGCACCGGATGCTGATGTGGCTGGGCCACTACCACCCGCGCGTCAGTCCGCTGTTCTACCTGTGGATCCTGTTCCCACCCCGACCGGGACAGCATAAGTGAGGTACCGCGAGTTCTGCCTGGTCTGCAAGCAGCGGATCACCGACGTCGGATGGGATCCCGTCTGCTGCGAAGTGTGCTGGGACTCTCTGGACGCGGAGGAACGGCGCTGGTGCGACGGCCAATTGACCCATAATCCCGAGTGCCGCTTCGGCGGCGTGCAGCACAGCGGCTTCCGTATTGAGCCCGCGTGAAAGGTTGTCGACCATGGAGGCGAGCATTCCGCCGGGCTCGAACTGGAGCTTCACGGGACGGCCGATGTCCAGAGACAAAATCGAGCGCGCATTCGGACCGCTGCAGGAACCTCACTATTACCTGTCAACCGGTTGCCTGCACGGCGAGCACGACTACTGCAAATCGAACACCGGATCGAACGGGGAGAAGGTCCCGGCGCAGTGCAAGTTCTGCAAAGCGCCATGCACCTGCTGGTGCCACACAGCCTGACATAAAGGAAGGATTGTCGACCCATGCCGCTGTTGACGATCGCCATGATCGAGATGTCGATCGGAGAAACCGTCGTCCTCACCGAGGGTGACTTCGCGCAGTACGTCATGGATGACTGGGGGTGGCAGGACCAGTTCCTGTCCAACACCTACGGCAGCAAGACCGCCACCGGGAAGTTCTCGGACCGGTACGAAGTCCAGTAAGCAAAGGTTATCGACCAATTTAATGAGGGAGCCGGACTTATGTGGACCATCGAACAAGTGGGCGACTTTCTCCGCCGTGACGACCTGTTGTGGATTGCGCCGCCGAGAACGCCGCTTCCGGCCGAGGATGAGGAACCGCGTGAGCCTTGGTTCTGCGTCGGTGCGATGCCCGAGGGTTACAACCCGAAGGTCGAGCGTCGTCGCCGGCCGAGGATGTAGGAAAGGTTGTCGACCATGAGCCGTCGCCACGCTCCGGATCGCAAGTGGCACGTCGGCGATAAATGCCTGTGGCCGGTGTACCTGCGGATCCAGTCTTCCGGCAAGTCAATCGTCCGGTGGTCGCCCGGAGAGGTCGTCGCAGTCCGCGACGGCAAGGTAGTAGTCCGCCAGTACATCTGGGAAACCGAATACAACTGGTGGGAGATCAAGCCGGTCCCGCGCCACCGGGGTCGCGCCTGGCAGCACGCGCTCCGCTGGGGGCAAAGCCGACACCGACGAACCGTCTAGGGAGTTATCGACCATGGATGACTGGACATGCGAGTTGTCTGTCGGCGTCGACACCTCCGGCCACTCGCCGGTGGTGATCATGTGCAGGAAGCCCGCGAAGCTCTACAGGGTTCCGTGGTTCGGGCCGTGGGAGATCCCGCTCTGCGATGACCACAAGGACTGGACCCCACCCAAGCAAGCCCCCGCCGCAACCTGACATAACCACAGCTATCGCGATCAGGGAGGAGTGTCATGGAGGTTGCGCCGCCCGTAGCGACCGAGTACACCGTGGCCCCGGCCGGCCTCGAAGAAGACGACATCAACCGCCATCTGTTCGAGGTCAAGCTTCGGCGGCGGCCCGGCGATCGGTGGGTCGTGCAGTACCACGAGAGGTACCTCGACGCCAAGGGCGACTGGGAGTACCTGACCGGCGAGGACGATCTCGATAGGTGGCGCAAGGACCATTGGCTCACCTGGCAGCAGGCGACCGAGCTGGCCCCCGTCGAGGTCGCCAGGCTGGCGGCGCGCTACAAGCTGACATAACAGCAGTTATCGACCGAGGAGGGAGGGGAAGGGGCCATGGCCGTGGCCGCCACTACGTGGCTGCTCGACATCGACGGCGTCATCAACGCCAACAAGCCCGGGTGGTCGGCTGCGCCGCGGCGGACCCACTGCGCCGGGTTCGTTATCCGTTGGGCTCCCGCTCTCATTGAGCGGATCAAAGCCCTGCACCGTACCGGAACAGTTGACATCCTGTGGGCGTCCACGTGGTGCGGCTACCCGGACCAGCTGGCCGAATTAAGTCGGCGAGTCGGCCTCCCGCTCAACCCGGCCTTTAGCGATCGGCCGGCGTCGAAAACGTGGGCCGAGCTAAAGGCGGAAACCGCGGTCGCGGCGCTGGCCGATGGACAACGACTGGTCTGGACGGACGACGACGAGGCGGGAGTTGCGCCCGACTTCTACCCGGCCCTCGGTGCGGCCGTCGCCGAGGGGCGAGCGCTCTTGATCGCTCCGCGTTCCAACCGAGGACTACAGCCCGAACACATGGATCGTATAGAGGCTTTCGCAAACGAACCGGCTTTGACGTAACGAACATTATCGACCATCGAGCCCAAGGAGGGGCCATGAACGAAAGAATGACCGACGAGGAAATCTTCAAGACCGCCGCGGAAGTCCACAGGGCGCAGGTGGAGCTGGCCAAGGTGGAGAACGAGGGGCGGCTGCAGCTGGAGAAGATGCGGGACAAGAACCGGCGGCAGCGCCGAGCCTTCGTGGCGTACATCCTGGCCGGGCTGATCGTGGCGGCGCTGATGGCCGGCGGCGTGGTGGCCTGCCAGCGCAGCAGCGACAGGACGCAGGAGCGCAACGAGCGGATCGCTACCGTGTGCATCCAGCAGGGCAAGGAGTGGGACGGGAGCTGGGAGCGGTGTGAGACTCCCGGCAAGTAAGGAAGGGCTTGGCCGTGGCTAAACTGACAGCCCAGACCTGGGCACTGAGGCAGCTGACCTACGCTCAGCCCGCGCGGTACCGGGAGCTGTACCTCGAGGAGAAGGGCGAGGCCACCGGGTCGAGGAACAACAGCGCCGCGCAGGGCCGCGCGAAGACCCGGCTGTGCAAAGAGTTCCGCGACGAGTACCGCGCCCTGTACCAGTCGGCCCTGGATCAGGGGATGACCTGGAACAAAAAGCAGACAGCTGAATAAGACTTGCCCGGCGGGCGTCAACAACGGATCCAGCATTCACCCCCCGTTGAAGGCCCCCACGACCCGCCTGTGGTGCTGCGCGCTCCGGCCTGATGACCGCCGCCGCAGGCAGGTAGGACAACCTGCGCCCGCCGGGCTCCCATTTCCATGGAAGGAAGAACAGCCATGCTGATGATCAGTCGCCGCGTCGGCGATCTCATCCACCTGGACTGCGGCGAACTCGGCCTGATCACCATCACGGTGACGAAGATCCGCAGCCCCGAGGTCCGGGTCGGAATCGACGCGCCCCAGGCGGTGCGGATCCGCCGCGTCGACCGGGACGGTCCCGAAGCCGGTGAACTGGTCTGGTCGTGCCCCGGAGACTGCGACTGCCGGTGCGGCAGCTGCAACCACGGCGAGGCGGCCCGATGACCGACCGCGGGCATTACGACTTGGGCGAGTCGGTCGATCAGGGGCGCGTGGTGTGCTGGTCCTGCGCGGCGGTTGCCAACCTGGCCATGGGGGTGACCGGCGCCGCCTACCCCCGCACCGGCGACGTCGCCGTGTGCTTCAAGTGCGCAGCGATCGGGATCTACCAGAGCGGCCCGTTCGGGCTGCTGACACGATCGCCAACCGAAGCCGAGGAGGCTCTGATCATGGCAGCTCACGGAGATGCGATCGCCGCGCTCCGTCAAACCATCAACGAATGGCAGGCTCTCTGATGAGCATGAAGTGGCTGACCGGCAAGGACTTCGCGAAACTCTTCCGGTTCGCACGTCGCGCTGAAGTGAAGGTGGAGGTCAACGGGCAGTCCGTGCCGGTGCTGTCCGCCCGGTACGACGCGCTCGAGGACGCGTACATTATCCGCCTCGACGAGGACTGCGAGGACTACCGGTTCGCGATGCACACCGACCCGATCCCCGAGGAGGGCGCGGAGCCGGCCGAGGTCCCGGCGCGTCGGTCTGAAGTCGAATTGAGAAGAGAGGCACTGGATCAGTGATGTATCTGAGGACCCTGGCGACCATCGTTGTCGTCGGCATCGTCATCGGCCTGCTGGCGACCGGCCTGTGGTGGCTGGTCATCGGCGGCGGGTCACTGCCCGTGGGACTGATCGGGTTCGTCGGCGGGGTGGCGGTGGTCTACGCCTTCGCCTGGACGATGATCGGGCATGAGCCGCTGCTGCGGCGCAACTGCAACTGCAGACTGGGTGGCAGCCACTAGGTACGGGACCGGTAGCTCAATGGCTAGAGCAGGCGGCTTTTAACCGCAGGGTTCGGGGTTCGAGTCCCCGCCGGTCCACTCCCCCGCTGTGCATCCGGAAGAGTAGAAGCCGCGCTATCGGCAGAGTAGTACCAGTGTAGGCCGTCGAAGTGCTGCTCACTGCGGTGGCCGGCGGCGAGGGTGCACTGGTCGCCGCACGATAGTGGGCGGTGCGGCGGGGGCTTCACCACCCCCATACTAGGACTCCCTCGACAGCGGCGTTGAGGGCGGAACAACCCCCCGGAATCAAGGGCCGGGGGGCTGTTTCATTTCTCGACCTTCACCGACCACTGCAGGGCCTGGTGGATCGGCTTGGATTCCTTGCCACGGTTGGTGAATGCCAGCTGCGACTCGATCAGCGTCTTACGGGCCAGGCAGTACCGGCGGGACACCACGAACCGGGGGGCGTCACGTTCGTGGGCCAGGGTCATATCCTTGGGCAGGCCGCAGCAGCTGCACAGGCTGTCGCGGTACTGGGCCAAAGCGACCAGGACGGCCCGGTCGTCGCCGGTCCACTCCGGCGCCCGCACCGTCGTCGACCGGATCAGCCGGCCCTCGGGGTTGTACTCGTACTCGGTGGTCTCGGCGACCTCGCGACCCTCGAACACCGACAGGGGCACCCCGAGCTTTTCGGTGACCTCAACTAGCTGGAGGAACTCCGGCTCTGTTTTGAGCCGGTCGAGGAAAAAGGGACGTTGACCTTGCCCTGGTTCAGTTCCCACGCCGCTTCGACCAGCTGATCGAACTGGCCCTGCGACAGGGGCAGGTCATCCCATTCGGCCTCGGACAGTTCCGGGTCGATGATCGACCAGCGCACCAGCGGATCGGGGAACGTGGCGGAGTTGACGAACCCGGCGAGGACGTCTTCGCGGACGAGGTTGTCGCCGTCCTGCCGGGGCGGGTGCTGCGCCTTGAGGTCGGCGAACGACGGGCGGGCGTCCGACGGGCGGGTGGTGCGGGGCAGGGCGCGCAGCCGGAACTCGACGACCGACTCCCCCATCTCCGCTTCGATCTCGGTCAGGCGGGTGCGCAGGTCCGCGGTGCCGGAACCGGCGAGGCTGTTGCCCTTGACCGCTTCGGCCTGCTCGATTTCCCGCAGGATGCTGTCGTGTTCGGCGGCCAGGTCGGCGCGCAGCACGACGGCCACCACCGCCTCGGGCAGCCGGGCCGACGCGAGTTTCGCCTTCCAGTCCTGCTTACTTTTATTACTCATCGGTAGCTCCATGTCCCGTATCCCGGATGAAGTGCCCGCCCGGCCTCCGGGACGAGGACCGGGCGGGCACGAAAAAACCGCCTCACGCAGTCACTGCGGGGGCGGCGGCTTTACAGGTGCGGCGGGTTGCTTGTTACATCTGCGGCTGGTCGTCGACGCGGACCAGCTTGTAGTGGGCGCCGACCAGCGGAAGCTCGTACTCGGCGAGCGCCGCGTGGGCGAGGCGCATCTCCACGGTGACACCCTTGGAGTCGGTGAACCGGGCCTCGCGGACCAGCCCATCGTGCAGGTCGAGTGTCTGGTGGCAGATCAAATCCACTAGGCGACCGCCGCCCGCAGGTTCGGGGTGGAGGTGATGGTCAGGGGCACCTGGTAGCGCTCCAGCGAGTTCTCCTCGACGTCGACGTGCTGGACCTCGCCGCACTGCACCGGGTAGACGCGGACGGCCTGGGTGGACGCGTACGCCGTCGACTCGGTCAGCGACGTGCGGACCACGATGTAGCCGACCGCGTCGCGGATCAGCGTGGTGTACGCGGTGTCGCCGGTGTCCTGCTTCTTGAGGGTGAGCATCGGCGAGTCGAACGAGGTCCGGCCGTTGCGGGCGGTGTTGAAGGTGGACGCGAGGGAAGACGTGTCCACTTTCGCGGTCTCCGGCTGGAAGCCGGCCAGGCCGTCCGCGGTGAGCAGCGACTGCAGCAGCAGCCCCGCGTTCAGTTCGGTGGTGGTGGGTGCGGCGATGTTCGCGATGGTCGGCACCCACGACACGCGGGTACGGCCATCGGCAACAATGTCGGCCACGGGCTACTCCGTTTCGTTCTTCGCGGCAGCGGTAGCCGACTTGTCAGATTTCGGGGCGGACTTCTTCTCCGGCTCGGCGGCCGGCTGGTCGAACAGCTTCGGGTCCTTGGTGACGTCGACCGGCTTCGGCGGTGAGCAGGCCGTCCAGCCCATCTGCTCCCACGTCGCCATCGCCTCGTAGGCGAACAGGGCGGCCTCTTCGATGCCGTCGTGGTTCATGTAGACGAACGCGCCGGGCGGCGGGTGCTCTTCGACCGTCCAGCCCAGCGGGGTCCACTTGTCGCGTTCCTCGACCCCCTCGACCTGGGCGTGCTGCCCGTTCGCGTTGGAGATCCAGTACGTTGTTTTGCTCATCGAGCAGGCCCCCGCAGCAACTTGTAGGTAACAGAGGTGGTGCCGGAGAACGTCACCGTCGCCAGGCCGGTGGACGAGTTGACGTGGTTCGCGGTGACCAGGAACCAGCGGTCGGCGCCGTTGGCGACGGCCTGGTTCGGGGCGGTCGTGGTGTTACCGGCCGCGGTGGTGCCGGGGTCGACGAGCACGACGTTGATGGAGCCGCCGGAACCGTTGATGACGTTCAGCAGGGCGCCGTTGGTGCCGATGTCGGCGGCGGCGATGGTGTCCGACGACGACACGGCCGCCGCCGTGACGGTCGTGGCCGTGGAGCCCACGGACGTGGCAGTGAGCAGCGCCATGCGGCGCCCCTTTCTAGGAGTGGGAATGGTGATGTACAGTGCGGGGGTCTGCTCCGGGGGGTGCTTCCCGTACCGACCCGGGGCAGGCGCCAGAGGTCTGGACAGCCGGAGAAGAACAGCGGCGAGCGCAGCGGGCTGGCTGGCTGCGGGATGAGGCTTGAATCGCTGCTGTCACCAATGGACGTGGCCCGTCCCAGGCGACGACTCCCCGTTTTCGGACCGGGGCGGGCCACCCTCGAAGGGCCTGGACAGCCAGGTGAGAACAGCGGTGAGCGCAGCGGGCTGGCTGGCTGCGGTGTCGACAGGCTCGCCGCGGTCGCCAGTGAGAGGACCGGCCATGCCGAGGAAAATCACCAACGGTGTCGAGCAGGACGTCTTCACGGGCTGGCGGCGGCTGTACTGCTACACGAAGCGCGCCGGTGTGTGTTCCCGGATCAAACGCAACGCCCGCCGCCGGGAACGACGCGAAGGCAAACGCGAAACGCTACGAGGCCGGGAATGACCGCAGCTCGTAGCTGATGATCGACATCGACACCACAGATCCGGTGCGTTCGTTGGCGTCCTGGGCTGACGCGTCGGCCCAGCGGATCGGGTAGCACTTGCGGCCGGCCACTGCCGGGGTCACGTCTTGCAGGCAGGTCCGGACCCGGTCGATGACCGTGCGCACCGCCGTCTCGTTCCCGGCCACGCAGTAGCAGGTGATCCGCAGCAGGTACTCGTGGGTGACCCCGCGGAAGTTCAGGCGGGGCGGGCCGTCAGCGAACCGCAGGAGAACGTACGGCTGGGTTTTCGGTTCGACCCCGGCCGGGACCACCCCGTCGAACACGGTCAGCGGGATCGGTGAGTTCTCCGCGTCGAGCAGGTTCAGCACCGCCTGGGCGTGGGCTTTAATCACCGAACACCGCCCGCTCCGCGGCCTCTTCCACGTCGTGTTCCCACTGCGGCCCGTACCGGTCCGAGGCGGGCAGCCAGTGCGGGATGCCGTTGCTGGTCGGGGACCCGTACTCGATGAACACGTCGAGGCGGCCCTGCAGCCGCTCCCAGTCGCCGCCGGTCACCGCGGACACCTCACGGCTGGAACGGTCGACGTCGTGGGTGAACGCGCGGGGCAGGTGCGGCAGGTGAGCGTAGCCACGCACCAGGTCCGCCGCGTGATCCTCGATGTTCTCGATGGCCTTGCGGGTGATCCGCTCGACCCGGTCGAGGATGTCGTCGCGGGACTTGCCCAGGTCGTGTTCGAGTTTCTTGACTTCGGCGTCGTACACGAACATGACGCCCCCCGTTCAGCTCGACAGCTCGATCACGGTGGCCCGGCGGGCCGACAGGTGGGTCTTCATCATCACGTCGCGGACCTGGAACTGTTTCCCGACCATGATCGGGTCCAGGGTGGATGAGGTCATGGTGACGATGTCGGCCTCTTTCAGTTCGGCCGCGCTGATTGGGATCTGCACCTCGATACGGGCCAGGATCAGCTGGGCCTCACCGATGGACTGCCACGAGCCGCCCATGCGTTCACGAGTGCGGACCTGGACGCGGCACTTACCCGAATAGATCGGCGTGGTGGCGGCGGTGAGGACCCCGCCCGGCCCTTCGGTCTCCCCGGTGACCCGGACGACGGTGCACGCGTCGACCATGAGGCGTTCGGCGGCTGCCCTGGCCCGCAGCACGAGCCGTGCGACGTTGGCCATGAGGTCAGCCTCCGATCCGGGCGAACGATCCGTAGACCCACGTGGACGACATCGCCTTGAACACGGCGATGATCCCGGAGCGGGCCTCCGGGTCAGGGACGTACGACGAGCCGGACGAGTAGGCGGTGGAACCGTTGCCGTCCAGCAACAGATCGGCGGCGGAGACGTTGTCGATGGTTCCGGACACGTTCGGGGTGACGATGTCGGCCTGTTCGGTGAACCCGTTCAGCCACGTCGACTGCGACATCGCCGACGGGGCCGCCTTCGACCCAGCCATGGTGGCGATGGCCAGGCGGCGGCCGACGCTGGGGGTCACGGCCGGGGTGGTGTACGCGTTCGACGACGACGACGTGAACTGCCCGTCAGAGGTGTCGTACGGCGACAGGGCGGTGTTGTTGTACTCCAGGAAGATCCACGCCGAGTTCGTGGCCACGCCGAGGGTGTAGCCGGCCGACGTCTCCCCGCCCGTCGACGTCTTGTACCACAGGTAGTGGCCGAAGAAGGTTTGCTGGGCGCCGCCGGTCGGCAGGGTCCAGCCGGACGGGTCGCCGGACTTGTAGGCGTCGGCGGCGACGATCAGCACGAGCAGGTTCCCGTTGCCGGTCGAGGTGAACGTGGCCGACGGGGTGGCCGAGGTAGACGTGCCGGAGGTGACCTGCACGAGGGTGGGGTCGGCCATCAGATCGCCACCTTGTAGACGTGGTGGGTGTACTCGTTGGCGAACGAGTCGGTGAACGAGCCGCCGGACACGCCCAGCGACCGGGCCTCCCCCACCACTTCGACGGTGGTGCCGTGCACCGCGGCGGGCAGGGTGAACGTGCGGGCCGCCGTGGAGTGCGTGGATTCACGGGCGGCCATGGCGAAGATGTACGCGAAGCCGTCCTTGGCTTTGAGCATCGTGTTGAGGTTCGACCCGAACGTCCACTGATACGACTGGGTGTTGAGGATCGGCGCGAAGCCTTGCACCTCAGCGTTCAGCGCCCCGACGATGTCCTGGGTGTCCTCGTAGACCCCGCCGGTCTGGTTGAGGATGTCGGGGATGCCGTTGCCGGGGTTGTCGGTGGTGTTGGCGAAACCGTGGGAGAAGTACAGGACCATGCGGGCTTCGCGGATCAGGGTGGCCCACACCGCCCCGGCGACGTTCTGCCCGTACACGTTGAGGCCGTTGCCCTGCCCGGCCAGTTCCACGATCACCCCGAACGGGCAGTGCGGGCTGGCAGCGTCCAGCATGGACAGCTCCCGGAGCCGGTCCATCAGGGTGCCGTAGTTGTAGGCGCGGCGGACCTGCCCCGAGGGGATGGACAGGAAGTTCGGGGCCTCCGACGCGATGTTGGTGTCGGAGTAGAAATACACGTCGGCGGTCTGCATGTGAAAGTCCCAGTCCGCCAATGCATCCGGGGAGCGGGTGCCGTTGACGAACGTCCGCGACTGGGTCGTGGAGGCGAACATCATGCACTGCTTCCCCCAGTTCATGAACCGCATCCGCCCGTCGGTCAGGGGCAGGTAGTTGCCCCACAGGCCGCTGGTGGCGGTGAACCCGCAGTGACGGGGGTCGTCGGGGACGCACACGTTCGGCACGAAGCCGGTGTTGCCGGTCCACGGGTCCCACCCGGAGCCGGCCCACAGGTCGATCTCGTCGTCGACGGTGATACCGATCCACTCCGAACCCGCGCCGGGCATGGTGCCCGAGCAGTTCCAGATGCCGTTGGACCGCAGCCACGACGCCGAGCTGGCGCCCACGTTGTAGGCGTTCATCATGCAGTTGATGCCCAGTTCAGCGTCGTGTTCGATCCACGACTGGGTGTTGACGTACGGACCCCAGTAGGCGATGGGGAAAAAGCTGTCGGAGGTCCATTCGGTTCCGGCCATGGTGGAGAACTGGTTGTAGAACCCCGGACCGCCCTCCCAGGCGATCCGGGGCAGGTCGAGCTGGCCGGTGGAACCGACCCGGACGGCGTAGGCGCGGGGCATCTACTCCTCGCTTTCCTCCACCGGTGGTGGTGCGCAGATAGGGCAGCCGGGCTTGCAAACCGAGGTGGCGTGCGCGTCCGGGGTGGCCGGGGTGAGTACGACTGACACCTCGTCGCGCAGCCCGGCCCCGTCGTCGCTCACGCCCCGAGCGCTTTCCAGTTCCAGGTCACAGCCAGGGAGTCCGTCGAGGTCTTGTTGACGGTGGTGAGCACGGCCCGGCTGTAGGTGTTGGCTGAGGTGCTGGTGGCGTTGGACGCCTGGTCGTTGATGATCACGACTTCCTGGATGGACGACGACGTCGCCGTACCGGCCGCCCACGTGGTCCGGTAGACGGCGTTGACGCCGAGGCCGGAGCCGAGGTTCGCCGACTGCGGATAGGTCGCGTCGAACGCCGCGTTGGAACCGGTCAGGTAGGTAATCAGCGCCGACGCGGTGGACGCCTTGGTCACCGCGGTGTTGCCGGTGCCCAGCTTCATGCCGTTCGCGGCGGTCGGCGCGGACGGGGTGGCCGGGGAGATTGCCGCGATGATCTTCTTCGCGACGTAGTCGTCCCCGGCGTCGGTGATCAGGTTGTGGAACGGCACCAGCTGCTTGAGCCGGCCGTCACCGTCGTGCAGTTCGGCGATGCCGTAGCCGACGAACCCGATCCCGTCGGGGACCAGGCCGCGGGCGGCGTCGAGGGCGGCGTGCAGGGCGTCAAGGCGCTCATCCGCCGGGGAGATCAGGTGCATCGGGAAACCTCTCGGTCAGTCTTGGACGAGCGTGTCGCGCGGGGTGATGACGCCGGTGTAGCGCGGCGAGACGGTGCCGGTGCTGCGGGGGGCGACGGTGCCGGTGCTGCGGGGTTTCTGGCGGCGGCTCAGCCGATGCCACGACGTCAGCCCGATGGAGTCGTTGACGGTGCGCAGGTGGGCGTTGACAAGGTTTAGCTGGGCCAGGGTCGCGTCGGTCAGCCCGGTGGTGTCGGTGATCGTGCGGGTGGCGGCCAGCACGGCGGTGACACTGTCGGTGAACCCGGCGGTGTCGGCGACGGTGCGGGTGAAGAACCCCGGCCCGGTCACCGCCGGGGTCGCCGCGTCGGTCAGCCCCGTGGTGTCGCCGACGGTTTCGGCGACGTCGATCGCCAGGGGGGCACCGAGGTCGGTGATGCCGGTCAGGTCGGTGACGGTGCGGGTGATGTAGATCGACTGCAGCAGCACCTGCACCGAGTCGACGATGCCGATCGACTCGGAGCCGTCGACGAGTTTGCCCTGCAGAATCCCGGCGTCGGTGACCCCGGTGCCGTCGTTGACGGTGCGGGTCAGCGCCGCCCCGGTCAGCTGAGGGGTTACCGCGTCGGTGGCGCCGATGGTGTCGGCGACGGTGGCGGTCTGCGCCAGAGCGCGAGCGTCGACCAGGCCGATACTGTCGTCGACCGTGCGGACGAAGTCGCTGCTGGCGGTGAGCTGAGCCTGGACCGTGTCGACCAGCCCGGCCTCGTCGGTGCCGGTGGCGAAATAGCCCTGCACCACACCCGGGTCGGTGATCCCGGTGTTCTCGTCGACCGTCCGGTTGTGGACCTGCACGAACGTGCGGGAATCAGCCAATCCGGCGCTGTCGTCGACCGTGCGGGCGTGAACCTGCACGATCGTGCGGGAATCGGCCAGACCAGCGTCGTCGTCGACGGTGCGGGTGATTGCGGCCAGCGCCGTGTTCGAGTCCACCAGGCCGGTGTTCTCGTCAACGGTGCGGGCGTGAACCTCGACCAGGGCGCGGGTGTCGGCCAGGCCGCTGGTGTCGTCCAGGGTCCGGCCGAACGTCGACACCACCGATGCCGTGTCGACCAGGCCGGCCGGGTCGTCGGCGGTCCGGCCGAACGTCGACACCACACCCGCGGCGTCGGCCAGGCCGCTGGTGTCGTCAACGGTGCGGGTGAAGGCGACCCCGGCGGTGACCGCATAAATGACCCGGCGACGCTGAATGACGCGGCGGGGGCGACGGCCGCGGCGTGGCCAGCCCACGGATCAGCCCTGTTCGCGGACGTACAGCGTGCCCGACATGGTCAGCGAGTCAGCCGGGGCGGCGGCCAGCCGCACCACCAGAGTGGTGTCGGCCTGCGACAGTTCCCACTCGCAGCCCTCAGGCAGCCACAGCTTCTCCCCCGACGCGACGTGGAACGTGTCCGCGTGCAGGATGTGGGTGGTGCCTGCCGTCGCGGCCGTGGTGTTGCACGTCTCGGCCGCGAACCCGACGGTGGCATCGGAACGGTTCAGCGGGCGCGGGGTGGTCGCCGTGCCACCTGAGCCGGAAGTGGTGTGCCCCCGGATCACCGTGTACGCCAGGATTTCCGCGGCGGCGTCGCCAACGTCGGAGGACTGGCCCAGGAACATGCCGATCACTTCGCACGGCTTGTCGTCGGCCGGGCTGATCTCGAACAGGTCCACCGCCGCGGTCACGGCGACCGCCGAGAAGGCGACGGTGTAGATACGGTTCTGCGCCACGCCGGGCTCCTATCGCATGGTGAGGCCGCGCGATGGGCGGCGGACGATCGGCGGATGCGCACCAGAGGCTGATGCGATTTTGAACGCGATGATGATTCCGGTGCGCGACTCCGGGGTGGTGCCTTCATAGGTGCAGCCGGAGGAGAACCCGGTGACTCCGTCACCGGTCACCGACCGCGACGCGGTGCCGACGATGTCGCGGGTGGCGGCGGTGGTGAACGTGTCGTTCAACTCGGTGAACGAGTTCAGCCAGGTCCCCACGCCGGTGAAGCTGACCCCGCCCCGCGAGGCGCCCATCGTGGCGAGCAGGTACCGCTCGCCGCTGGTCGGGACGATCGACGGGGTGGTGTAGGTGGTGGCCGACGACTGCGCGAACTGGCCGTTGGAAATGTCGTACGGGCTGGAGGTCAGCCCGGAGATTTCGAAGAACTCCCACGCCGACGCCGACGCCGACCCGATCGTGTAGCTGGTGGAGGTTTCCCCGCCGGTGGCGACCTTCCACCACAGGTAGTGCCCGAGGAACGTCTGCTGCGCGCAGCCGGTCGACAAGGTGTATCCGGTGGGGGCGAACCCGCCGGTGGTGTAGTCGTCGGCGGCGACGGTCAGCACGAGCAGGTTGCCTGCTGTCGCGGCGGAAAAGGCGGGCACGGTGGTGGCGATAGCTGAGGTGCCTTCGACGTTCTGCACGACGGTGGCGGGCACCGCTCACCCCCTCCCCTAGGCCATGAACGAGCCGCGGTAGCGCATGGCGACGTCACGCCAGGACCGCCGGTCGTGGGCTTTGCCGGTGGTGTCGTAACGCACGGTGTAGTCGTCGATGGATTCGGTCATCGCACCGGTCGGGTTGTCGTAGGTCAGCGCGGCCATCTCCAGCACGGCCAGGCGCACATCGTCGGGGACGGTCGCGTAGCCGTAGGTCAGATCGACTTCGAGGATGTCGGGGACCGACGCGCTGTACGAGCCGAAGCCGGCCGATCGGAACAGCCGGTTGTTGATGCGGAACCAGCCGCCGACCGTGGCCCCGTTGATGCGGACCTCATCGACGGCGGTGACCTGGCTGTAGGGCAGCCAGATCCCCTGCGCCCGGGTTCCGGTGGTGACATACGTTTCGGTCACCGGCAGGAACCACGTGTCGGCGGTGGAGGAGAACTCCGCCGACGCCAGACTCAGCGCCTGGTCGGCGGCGGCCTCGTCCACCTCGGTTTCCAGGTGGGTGGCCAGATCCTCGGCCGTCGCGTACTGCACCATTGCCCGGCCTCCAAGAGAGCTGTTACAGTGCTGGGGTCTTCGGCCCTACGGCAGACTGCCTCCGCAGAATTGCGTCATGGCTCCGAAGATGTATGCCGGGACCTCACAGCACCCCGGCGTTGCGGGCCAGGTTTCAGGATCGGTCCGCCCGAGGGGCAGCAGCCGCGTCATCGCAGCGGCGCTGCCCCTCGGACGTTTGCCGGTCAGGCCGAAGGTGGCAGCTTCACAGACCGCGACCGGCGCTCCCCCGGACCCGCTGACGCGGTCTCGGTCGCAGTCACCGAGGTGCGGGACGCGGCAACGTCGGCGTCCTCGTAGAACTGCTCCCGACCCTTAATCCGGGGGTCGCTGTCATCGACCAGCGTGCCGATCTTCATCGTGATCGGCACACCCTTGTCGTCGAACGAGTGGGCTTCCTTGACACGCTTGGCCATGGGCTACTTCTCGTCCTTGTCGAACGACGCCTCAGCCTTGTCCGACTCGGCGTAGCCCAGGCCGTGCATGCCCTCGGACCGCATGCCCATCTTCTCGCCGCCGTCACGGTCCTCACGCTCGGAGAGAACCCGGCGGGTCCACTCGGCCTGCTGCGTGATGTCCGGCCCGTCGATCTGCTGCGGCTTGGCCGGCCACTCCTCCTTCTTCGGGCGGTCCTTGCCGCGCCGGTTGTCCAGCCGGGCGTCGACCCCGTCGAGGTCACCGACCCGCCGCTCATAGGACTCCCGCAGCTCCGCGGCGACTCCCCCGCCGTCACCGGCCGGGGTGCCGCGGTCCGCGCGGACGTCGGCGGCCGACTTCGGCGCCGCCTTCTTCGCCGGGGTACCGCTGGCCTTGTCGGCGGCTTCCTGGCCGGTCTTCTGGTACTCGGCCGCCGACTTGTCGGACGCGGCCACAGGCTTGTTCTCGGTCGCCATCAGGCGCTCCATTCGTTGTCGATTGCTACTTACCGCTTGACCGGGGTGCTGACTTCTCCGCCCAGGACGAACAGGGCGCCGAAGGTGCCGCCGGAAGTGGAGCTGGCGGTGGTCACCGACGCCCGCACGTACCGCTTGCCGCCGGTGTATCCGATCTCCGCGACGGTGTTCGCGTTCGCCGAGGTGAACGCGATCGGGCCGCCCTGAATGTCGGATGCTGCCGCCGCCCCGAAGGTGACGTTGTCGTCGGAATCCTGCAAGGTGATCGTGTGGGTGCCGTCGGTGATCGGCCCGGCGACCGCGATCAGCAGGCACGTGGTGAACCCGTCGACACCACCCGACGGGTCGGCCTTGTCGACGCCGGTGCCGTTGACGGTGGCGTTCGCGGTGCGGGCCGCCACGGCAAGGGAGGGCCGCGCCAGGATGTCGTTGTACAGAGTCGACTTCGCCATCGAGGCGCAGCCCCCTTCTTGAGTTCGGCTGTATGATTAGTGACCACACCCCCAGTTGCCTGAAAGGTGGCCGTGAAGGTTCGTGCGACCTTGCTGGGGGTCATAAGCGGAACCAGGCCGGGACCCCACAGAAGGGGCCGGGGTACCCGGCCTGGTTCTCTGAGTCCGGCTGTGTAGGCTTTGCCGCACATCCCGACCAGGGGGTGCAGCGCGCCAGGCCGGGCCTCTCTCAGAGGGGTCCGGCCTGACGTCTCGCTGAGGCGGGCTGTGCTGCGGTAACCTCGGCGGCATGCCGAAGCCGGAAGACCCGCCGCCCCCGCCGCCCCCGCCGCCGAAGCCGCGTCCGATCCTCACCGGACCATGAGCAGCCGCGGCCCCTCCCCTAGCTCACCCTGGGGAAGGGGCCGCGGCGTTTTGCTACGTGACGTTGAGCATCCGGAACGCGGCGTCGTTCACGCTGTCCGCACCAGTGCGGTAGAACGCGTACCAGCCACGCTGACCGGTCGGCCGGCCGAAGCCGGAACCCGCCGTGGTCTGCTGGAACAGGTGCGGGATGAACTCGACGGTCATGCCGATCCGGTCGGCGATGACGTAGTTCGAGAAGTCCCCGAACACCGCCATATAGTTCTCCTGGGTGGCGTTGATGACGCCATCCATGTCCTCCGCCTCGTAGATCGGCTTACCGAGCAGGTTCGCCGGACGGTCATCGCCCAGCTGCGCCCACAGCGCCGAACCACCAGCGGTGTCGAACTGCCGCGCCCGGTTGTAGAACGCGTTCGTTGCCAGCCACGAAGCCCGCGCCCGGTACCGCGCCGGGAGGCCACCCTGGGTCGAGTACAGGTCACCCACGGCCAGGGTGTCCGCACCGGCCGACGTCACGATCGACGACGAACCCACCAGCGCGGTCACGATGCCGGTCGGCTGGCCCGAGCCCGAGCCGACAGCGAACGCCGCCGCCTCCAGGATCTCCCGGCCCTCCGCGAGGAGGCGGGCGATCTCCTGGGCACCGTTGGCCATGTCCTGCAGCGCCTCGATCGACACCGGCACGAAACCGGCCGCCTTGTAGATCGGGATGGTCGGCTGCGCGAACGTCGGCGCGTCGTCCGAGACCTGCGCGGCCTCGGCGTCCCACGACCAGGCGACCGCACCGGCGCTGACGCCGTTCCAGACGTCGCCGGTCGCGACGACCTGCCGGGCGATCCGCCGGATCTCGTTCAGCGAACCGTTGGCCGTGATGATCACGGTCGGGTCCAGCTGGAACGGGACCAGGTAGCCACCGGCCGAGTCGGTGAGGCTCATGGCACGCACGGCCTGCAGCGCCCGCTGCTCCGTGTCGTCCAGCTCGTGCAGCCGGTTGGTGGCCGCCTTCGCGAACGCCCGCAGGTACGCCGGGGACGACGCGACCAGGGTCAGCTTCGCCAGGGTGGCGTCCTTGTCGTCGAACCGCTCGACGATCGTGGTGGCCGCCTCGCGGACCTTGTCGTTGGCCGACGGCATTTTCTCGATGGCCGCCAGAGCCCGCGACCGCAGCTCCGCATTGACGTCCTCACGGGAGCGCCCGAAAGAACGCACCTCCGAAAGGTCCCACGGGTTACGGAACCGCATGTCCTCCACCGAGTCCGGCTCCAGGAACACGTCCCGGTCGTACTCGCCGGTGCTCTTCGACGAGGTCGAGCCGTACGCGCCGCGCTCCAGCTTGAGGTTCGCCGCCGACACGCCAGCCGCCGCGGCCTTGATCTCGCCGACCTGCGCCTGCCGCTCCAGGAACTTGCGGTGCTTGTCGGTGATCTTGAACTCGTCGCGCAGCTCACCGAAGTACGTCTCGTCCTCCGGGTTGAGCTCGTCGAGCTCGCCGAGGCGCTCCAGCTCGACGGTGATCTCCCGCAGCCGGTTGATCGCCTGCGAGTGGGTCAGGGTTGGCCCCTTGTTCGGGCCGTCGTTGTCCGCCATAGCGGCTAGTTCCTTTCGATTCCGATGAGATAGCCGCGCGCGTGCTTCGCGAACTCCTTGGCGGGGTTCGGCTTACGCGCTGGCCAGAGGGCGGACGGGTGCGTGCTGGGCGAGGACCGGTCAGCGGGCGGCGCGGATTCGACCTCGGAGGGCTTCTCGTCGGTCTTGTCCGGGTGCTCACTGGGCGGGGCCTGGTCGGCAGGCGGCGCGTCAGGGGCTTTCGGTGTTTCCTTGGCCGGCTCAGCGGCCGGGTCGTCCTGCTCTGTGCGGGCGGCGGCGTCCGCGAGGAACACCGCCTCGGCCAGGCGGGAGCGTTCGTCACGTTCGTTGAGGCGGCCGAGGTCGATGACGACCTTGCGGGACCGCACCCCGACCGACGTCTCGGCGTAGGCGGGCCAGGTGACCGGACCCGCCTCGGTGATCTTGACTTCCTTGAGGGTCCGCTGGAGAACTCCGCGGTCCGGGTCCGGGTTCCACAGCAGTTCCAGCAGTTTCATCTGGTCCCGGATGACCTTGCCCTCACCGTCGCGCCACTCCTCGCGGACGACGGAGAACCGGAAAGACATGCCGTCGACCGACTGTTCCCGGATGGCGTCGCGGACCGGCTCGACCAGCCAGTTGTCGTGCAGGCGCCCGACCGCGTGGAGCCCGGCGCCCTGCTCTTCGACCATGGAGTCCCACCGGCCGATGGGCAGCGAACCGATCAGCGGGTGGTGACCATGGTCGAACTGCAGTTTCGGCATCCGTTCCCGGACCGACTTGCGGAACGCGCCGTAGGCGATCCGCTCGTCGAAGGTCCCCTCCCACGACTCGATACGGGTGGGGGTGTCGAACACCGCAGCGATCCCGTCGATCGTGAGACCGTCGCCATCGGCGTCGTCAGTGGCGCGCACGGAGAACTGGGCCTCTCGGCACAGGTCATCCAGCACCAACTCGCGTGCAGGCATTGACAGCCTCCGAAACGTGAAAGGGGTACAGGAATTCGTGCAAGCAAACGTGCTTGCAAGCAAAGTGAGAAAGTTTCGTTTTGCTTGCAAGCTTGCAAGCAAGGTCTAACGCTCAGACACCTGACCGTTAACCGAGTTAGTGGTCAGAGCGCTGACCGTTAGTCGCTTCCGCCGTCAACCTCGGCGTCGGCCTGCGCTTCCTTCTTGGCCTGCTGCTGATTCGCCGACTTCGCACCCGCGTTCTGCGGATCCTCCACCGACTGCACCTGCACCGTCATGATCCCGGTGTGCTCCAGCAGGCCCCAGTCCTCGGCGTCAACTGCGGCCACCACCGACTCCGGCTTGAACGCCGCGTCGATCAACTGCCGCATCGTGGACGCCTGAGACATCTGAATCGTCGCCGCGGCGTCGCGGTCCTCCCGCAGGAACGGCACATCACGGGCGTCGTACCAGAGCCGGGTCGAACCCTCCGACGGCGGCCGGATCAGATGCTGGAAAGAGCCGGCCACGTTCTGCCACAGCGGGTGCATCGTGCCGTCGGCGAACCGGCGCCGCGCCTGCCCGTAGTTACCGGCGTTCAGCGACGACCCCTGCAAACCCTCCGACAGCCCGACGATCACCGGGGGGACACCGGCGGCAGCGGCGACCCGGGTCTCACCCGCACCCTGCACGACCTTGAAATCCATCTGCTGCAGGTCCACGCCGACAACCGACACGTCCGCGCCCGGAGTCAGGTACAAGGTCTTGTAGGCGTTGGCGACACCCGAGTGGGCGCCCTCCATCATCTCGACCTTCTCGATGAACTCCTTCGACGTCTTCGCCTCGACGCCCTTGACCACCATGTTCGGGGTCGCGCCGTTCTCGAAGAACTTGCGCTTGTGGATCGTCATCAGGCCGTCGTTCTGGATCTCCCGGATCACCGGGGTCAGCCACGACATGCCGCGGTAGGTGGCCAGGGGGTCCGGGTACGGGGCGATGTGGGCGACCTCGTCGGCCAGCATCACCGCCGACTCCTGACCCGACTGCGAACCGCCCTCGGTGTACACGTACCCGACCCGCCGGTACCCGATCGTTGCGCCGCCCAGCACGACCGGGCGCAGCACAATGTCCACCCAGTCCGGGCGCAGCCGCACCAGCTCGCCGTCCAGCAGCGTCCAGTACGAGTTGCCGGTCAGGTCGACGTCCTGGATGACCCGCGACAGCAGGTCCTGGGTGTTCCCGCCGGGCCAGGGGATCTCCAGCGGGCGCAGCGACGGCATCCCGAACAGCTCCGACGGCCGGCCTTTGTTGACCCGCTGGAACTGGAACCGCACCGCGGAGAACACCAGCTGCCGCACCGCCATGCACGAGAACACGATGCTGTTCCCGGCGTACGCCGACGTCGCGTAGCCCTCGAGGTTGTTGGTGATCCGTTCGGCCTTCTCCCCGGCCAGGGTCTGCTGCACCTGCAGCCCGCCCAGCGGGTAGGAGTTGCCGTTGAACCAGAAGTACTCGTTCATCGCGGCCATGTAGTCGTCGACGGTGCTGATCGACCGTTCAGGGCTCGGTGCGGTGAACCAGTCACGAAGCGTGCTGCGGAGGCCCACCCGGCTACCTCCTGGCGTCTGGGGGAACTGGTCAGATGGTGGGGGATAGGCGCGCGTTGTTGATCTCTAGAGACGCGCCCCTCTAGAGCCCGACATTCGCTCCCCTGCAGGGAGCCGCCCTCGGGCCGGGCGAACCTTTAGGCCGCGTCCGTGTGATCGAGCAGCGCCGGATAGTCCGGGAACCAGCCCTCACACACCGGGCACTGCTCCGCGTCGCAGCTCACGCAGAACCAGTCGTCCGGGTCGTCCTTCACATGGGCGCACGTCGACGGATACGGCGGTGCAGACAGCGCGGGCATCAGGCCGGCGGCTGGTCCGAGCCGTCCGCGTCGCCGACCTCGGTGTCGAATGCGCCGATCTTCTCGTTCAGCTCGTCCAGCGCGGCCTGAGCCTCGTTGGACAGGTTGTCGTTGTTGATCACCGCGAGCGCCGCGCGCACGTCAGCGATCAGGTCGTCGACCTTGCCCGACAGGGCGGTCAGCTGCTCAGTTGCAGTAGCCATCAGATGTTCCAATCTGGTAAGACGGCGGTGGATGTCACCGCAGAGAAGGCGGAGGAACATGGCGAACCCCCTGGTTGAACGCTTCGACGTTTGGCTGGATGGACACTGGTCGGCGCACCCGCTGCGGACCGCCCTGCTGGCATACCTCGCCATGCAGGCACTGTTCCTCGCGCTGATCACCCTGGTCTGGCTCGCCGTCCGGATGAGCTAGCGCCAGGCGGCGAAGAACGGCTGCTCCTCCTCGACGAGCAACGCACCGTCGTCGATGGCCTGGCCACGGGCGTGATAGGCCAGCACCGCGGCCACCGCGGCGTCGATCAGCTGCAGATGACCACGCTTGGCCATCTTCAAATAGTGCGAAGCGATCGCCTCGTGGTCCTCTTCACCAGGGCGGGGCTTCTTCCGCGACCCCTTCACCAGCACCGCGTTCTTGCAATGCCGCGACAGCGCCTCATCACCGCTGTGCCGGATCGACCCGGCCGCGAACGACGTCTGGAACCGCTCGATCGCCTTGTCCATGCGGACCTCGACATTCGTGGGGAACTCCACCACCTGCTTCTCGAACTCGCCCGCCCACCGATTCAGGTAGTCCTGCCACCGGTACGGGTCCGCGAAAAGTAGGCTCACCTTGTACGCGGCGAACGCGTTCCGGACCGCCTCGTCGACCTCATCGGACGGGACCGTCCACTGCTGCACCCCGGCCGGCTTCTCCCAGATCCCCAGCGGGAACAACTTGCCGTCCGACATCCGTGACGCGATCAACGCGGTCGCATCACGATGCTTCGACCCGTCGAACCCAAGGGCAATGTGTTCCCCGGCGACCAGCATCTCGTCCTCGGCCAGGGCGTCCCAGCGGATCGGATCCACGAACACCGACTCACCGACGACGATCTCGTTCAGGAAGAACCGGCGGCGGTCCGCCTCCATGTGCTTCACCGACCGGGCCTCGTCGAAGATCCGGCCGCGGATGTTCACCCACCCGCCCTTCTCGCGGGCAGAGTCGCCGTACTGGCGCAGCAGCTCCGTATACAGGGCCTCGTCGTCGTTCAGATCCTCAACCCGGATCGGCTGGACCGTGTCCACGTACGTCCGGTCGTCCGGGTTGTCCGCGGTGATCTGCGCCTCCGACCCCTCCGTGGGGTCCCACGCGTTCGTCAGCTCCAGCCACCGGCCGTCCATACCGGCCACGTTCCGCTTGACCGCACCCGCGACCTTCCGGAATCCGCCCTGCAACGTGAACAGGTGCGACTCGGTCATCGTCAGGAACGTCAGCGGGGCGCCGAGGCGGGCGCGGGCCGACGTGGTGACCGGCTCGATCTTCCCGCCGCCGGGCAGCAGTACCCGCGTCTGCCCGATGTCCAGCCCCGACAGTTCAGCCAAAGGGCCGCCGCGCATCGACGACAGCAGCGGGCGCCACGTGTTGTCCGTCTGCTCCTCCGACGTGCCGAGGCAGACGATCAGCGGGGACGGGTAGGGAGCGCCGACCGGGTCACCCTTGGCGTTCCACCCGTCGAACCGGGTCGGCCCCAACGCCTCCGCGGCGATGATCGTCGCCCCGAACGGGTCCTTGCCCCACTTCTGCGACCGGCGCAGCTGCCCGCCCACGTAACGCAGCGAATCAGGAGCCGGCCAGGCACCCGCGTGCGGGTACAGCCGGTAGAAGTGCAGCAGGAACGTCCACATCTCATCGGTCAGCAGGTACGGCTCACCCATCCGGTAGCCGTCCGGGACGACACAGTGCGCCTCGATCCACTCACCCACGTCATAGCCGAGGGTCGGGAACTCACCCTCAACCTCGGGACCACGCCAAGGCATGACGCGCCTCCCTCGAATGGGTAGAGTTGGGCTGTGCTTAAATCCGACCGGGACGAACTGCGCCGCATCATCAGGCAGCGATTCAGGGTCCTGCGGGCCGACGTCGACGCCCGCAAGGCCGAACTGGTCTCCGAGCTGGACAGCCGCCTGGACGCCAAGTACGAGCAGGACCTGAAACTGTTCAACGACACCGAGTATCTGGTCGACGAAGCCGTCCGTGAAGCCAACCGGAAGGTCAACGACCTCTACCGCGCCCACTACGGCGCCGACCGGTGGGGCACCGACCGCGACAAGGCCCTCGTCTCGTCGCAGCGGCCGGCCAGTCCCGAGCGCGCACAGGGCGCCGAGCGGTCCAAGGAAGTCCGCAGCATCGAAGCCATGGTGGCCTCGGCGTACACCGAGCTGGAACGCCGCGAGGTTCAGCTCCTCGAAGACCTCGCCGTCGGCGCCCTGGAGTCCGCGGAGGCCAAAGAGTTCCTGGCCAAAATCCCCACCGTGGGGGAGTTGGTGCCCGCGGCGCGCCTCAACGAGATCGGCGGGCCATGATGGGCCGCCGAATTCAGGAGCGAGGCTCCTCGATGAGCCAGCGGGAGATCGAAACCCTCCGCGGCGTCGCCAGAGGCATGCCCAACGCGGTCATCGCCAGGCACATGTTCGTCACCGAGGACACGGTGAAGTCCCACCTGCGCAGCGTCTTCCAGAAACTCGGCGCCCACGACCGCGCGCACGCCGTAGCCCTCGGCTACCGGCACGGATACCTCGACGTCTCGTTCGAACCGCCACTGCCACAGGCAGCCACGCCCGACCAGGTCGCCGAGCTGATGATGCCGCCGCCCCGGCCGAAGCCGCCGAAGCCGGCCGAATCCGAAGCCTGCCAGCGCTGCGCCGCCGTAATAGCCGTCCTCGCTGACGGGCAGGGCGACAAAGGACTCAGCCGCAGAATCGTCAACGCCATCCGCGCGGTAAAAGAACAAGAAGAATTGAAGGAATGGCGTAAATGGAATGGCTCGGAAAGCGATGAGAATTAGCCGACCGCGCGAATACGCTTCCGCGCCTCGCCCGTTTCCGACTCCGCCCGCTTCGCTGCAACCTCGTCAGTGGAAATTGTCCACAGCAAAAGGCGCATCGCTTTCGGCGTCAACCCCAGCCGGTCCTCCAGCTGCCGGGCCTCCGACATCGCGTCCTTGTTCATGGCCTCAGCCTCGATGGCGTACCGCACATACCGGGCCACAACCCGGGTCCAGCCCTGCCGCTCCCACTCAACTGCTTGAGGCGTCAACCAAAGATCCCGCCACATCTTCCACTCAGAGTAACTTGGCTTCGGGTCGATCGGCCACTCGGGTGGCTCTCCGTGACGGCCATCGGCCGGCAAAACGAGCACTCCGCGGCCCCGAGAGCCCCGCGCCGGGTCCATCTTCGGGGGATTCGCCACGCCGGCCTCCTTCCACTCACGCTCGGTCAGAACAAGTCGGACAATACATCCAGAAAACTACTCACGGTCAGATCGCGCTGCGTCGACGTAAGCCAATGGGGAACTGCCCAGATCGCGAGACAGG
>JACCDR012551128.1_pt1 | contig 67429 bp, 103 predicted proteins | sample 7446431 | NCBI WGS metagenome assembly JACCDR01 (sample SAMN15323443, study PRJNA562643) | freshwater metagenome | isolation source: river surface water | place: USA:Blue River Watershed | collected 2017-08-17 | reverse complement strand
CTACAATCTTCAGATGAACTATAATGCCAATGAAGGTAGATATGAACCTGTATTACTCATTAAAAATAAAAATGAAAAGAGTTTTATTAAGGGTACTAATAATATAGCAGCTAATATAGGTGATAGGTTGTTTAATGTTCAACATAATAAGTTAAACGATAATACTCCTTTTACTTCATTATTGACAAATAAAACCTATCCTACTTATTTAGATTTCTTATTAGATGTATCACCATATACTTGTGACTACGATGCCGATATTCCTTGGAAAGATAGTACTTTTTTTATATCTAAGGATTTTTTAAACCAAGTATATCCTGAATTTAGTCCTTCATTGAAAGAACAAAACGATATTGCTAATTTTTCAGAACAATTTAGAGATATTAAAGGTGAAAGCTCTTTAGCTCCTATTGGTAATGATGTATTAGGAAATAACCCATTACCTCCAGATGCCACGATAGATGACTATAGAGATGCTTTGAATATATCATATTCTAAAGATCATGAGGAATATGATATACCAGAAAGAGCCTTTGAAACTCAGGAGGACTATGATGATTACATTAAAGATTTTAATTTAAGAAGAACTGAATATCTTAATTCTTTAGGTAAGGAATCTGTCGCAAATATAGTAGATATTAACGACAAGATAATATCAAAAGTTGCTGAAACTGAAGAAGATACTATGTTATTTACTCCTACAGGGGGTTCGGATTTAGATTTCAGTGAAGACTCTGATTTTAATTTTGATTTTTCTGATGATATTGATTCAGCAAGTTTCAGAGAAGTAAATAAAACAGGTGTGAACACAAAGGCTACATTGTGGAATAAAGAGGAAGAATTACAGAAGTTATCTAATATGCTTCCTAATATTCCTATAACTATACTTAACTCTACTTTAGATATAGCCGATAAATATGGAGTAGAGGCTTATGGGGTATATCATAATGCAATGATTTATATAGCGGATAATGCTATTACTGGAACAGCATACCATGAAGCTTTTCATGCTATTTTTGATTTATATTTAACTAATAATGAAAAACAACAAATACTTAATCAAGCTTCAGATGTATATTCTACATTCGATACTAAATTACTGGAGGAATATCTTGCAGATTCTTTTTCAGAATATGTAAGTAGAGAAGGTAACTACAGTCCAGTGGTTCAATCTATAGTTAATTTCTTCAAGGATATATATTATCTTATCAGAAACAAACTGGGTTTATTCACTATCAGAGATATTGCATATAACGCTGTTAGAAAGGGCTACAACACACCTGTGAGTAGAAATATAGGAACATACTCTACTACAGCTAATTTAACGTTAAATGACTCCTATAACGCATCTGGTATACTATTGAAAGAAGGTAATTCTGATGAGGTGTATACAGGAGATAAACTTTATAGTGTTATAGACAATACAGTAAATACTTTGGATTTCACTACAGATGGATTATTTCAAATCACATCTAAATTAAATACTCCTATCACTAGCACTGAAGATTTATATGAAATAGCTAAACAATATTATCCTTTAGAAGATAACAGTAAAGCATTAAATCTACTAATGATTAATTTAGGTTATGATTCTATCAGATATGAAGAAAATGGTATCATTAATAAGTTGGTGTTAGATGAATCTAAAGTCAGTTTAGGTGAAGAAATATCTAATATATACAGAACCCCAAAATATAAAGTAACAGAGGATTATTCTTACAGAGAAGAAAGGCAGATAGTTGAAGGTATTACAGCTAGAGCCTATAATGCATTAACTAAATTTTTAAATGTAAAGCATTTAAGAGATGTTGATACTATAGATAAAGCTTTAGTTAACCAAGTATACGCTAGTTTAAAGAAGTTTTATCAGCAAAAATATCAAACCGAATCAAATCAAGATATAAAGGATAATTTATTAAAACTAATTAGTAATTATGACTCTTTAGTGGAAAAATCAATTAAAAAATTCTCTGATTATGGTTTTAACTCAACAGCTATAGACGAAGAATTAGAAACATCTGATGATAAAGCTAAAACTAATGAAGATAGAATATATTCTCAATCTTCTTTTGAAATATCAATGAAGAATAAAATTTCAAAGGAAATGAAATTTTATATGTCTACTCTACCTATAATAGAAAATAATACACCCAAAGTTAACTCTGTGGGTGATAGGGTATTTGTTGATTATAATGAAGCTTATAACTTCATAGCTAAGTCTATGGCTGGTTCATTCAATATAGATGAAATGATTAATAGATTAAAGTTATTTGTGAACGAGAAACCTTATCTAGGAAAATTAATCAATGATCTGACAAGTGAAGAAAATACTAATAAACATGACAATGTAGCTTATAATAACTTCAGAAATAGATTCTTTACTACTTTTAGTCAGGGAGACTATGATTTCCATCTTGTAACTCAGGAAACTAAGGAAATTGTAGACCAAAATGGAAGACCTGTGATTGATGATGATGGTAGACCAGAGAAAGGTACATTCTTTAATTCATTTACATCTAATAGAAAATCACTTGGAAACAAAATTAAGAAAGAATGGTTACGAAAATTCAACCAGACCTCTTATGATAATAATATTATAAAAAAATTCTCAACTGATTTTAATAAAGGTTTCTTTGATTCTTCCAATGGAACATTGCTGCTTTCTAATGTTTTAAATAATATGGGTATTCCTGTATCTAAATCAGCCTTGGATTTAATGTTGGAGGATTACGGAAAAAAATATAAATATAAGCTAAGTGATATAATTAAATTAAATGGTAGCATAGGAAATATAATAAAGGCTTATAGTAAAGAAGAAAATATATTTAAGACTGAAAATACTGCTGTTACATTACTAGCATCATATGAAGCTAAAACTAGAACTGACTCTGGTGGTGGAAGTTTTGTAAATGTGGATGGTAATCCTGTATTTCCTTTGAATAAGAATACAGCAGCCTCTAAAGTGAAAGATAGATTATTATCTAACACTGAAGAATTTATTTATTCTTATTTGAAAACTCCTATGCATAGATACAGTAAATTATTCAATGATTTATTGAATCCTGAACATCTAAAGAACTTCTCAATGAAAGTACTAGATGGTAAGAAGAATATTAATACTGATAGGAGTATGTCATATACTGATTTGGATTCTTTATCTTCTTATGTTATGAAGATAAATGATTACTATAACCAAGGTAGAAAATATGGTATATTTTACTCACCTACTCCTTCAGATAGAGGTGTAATTTATACTTATAAGTTACCAAAATTATCAGAAAGTGTAGAAGACGTATTTATAAATGGTAATCTCAATAAATCTTCTGAGTTTTATAAATACATCAATAGTGTGGTATTAGGGGAAGCTTCAAGAATAGAACAAACTTTCAAAGATATAGAAAAAATTAGCTCTAATAACCTTAGAACTAACACTAACAAGTTTATTAAAAATTATCATTATAGTAAGCTAGATAAACAAGGTAATATCAGCAAAGCAGGTAATGCTTTCTATTTTAATCTATTTCCTGAACTAAACAGTTTGATTTATAAATCTAAAACTAGTATTCCAACACGTAGTGATTATACAGCTATTGATTTCAATAGTGATGATTATTATAATGTAATGAATACTATATTTAAGAATCATTTTAAAGAAGTTAAAAACTCATTGAAGGATGAAAAAATTATAACCTATGAGAATGACAATATAACCTTAGATAAGCGACAACAATCTTATTTTCACAGTAGAAGAAAGGAATCTCCAAATTTATTGATAGATAACTTCATAAGCAATCAGATTTACGCTAACATTGAATTAACTAGACTTCATGTTGGAGATATTGCATTTAACAAACCATCTGATTATAGTAGTAATACTATCAGTGATACTCAATTAGCAGATATTAATAAAAGATACGGAGCTTCCTTTGTACCGGGGAAAGATTTAACCTTATCCACTAAGAACTTTCCTAGCGGAGTAAAACCTACATTTAAACTATCAATAATTGAAGATGAAGAGGTTTCCAGTGATTTTATACATAACTACGCTAAACAGTTATATACATTAGAAAACATACCGTATTCTAAAGATAGAGTTGATAGTTTATTAGAAGGTAAGTTTGAAGGTAATGTTGATTTAGCAGAGCAACAAATAATAGATATAATTAAACCATATCTAAATATTAACTCCGCTGATGCTCAGGGATTTATTACAACAAGTAGACTGAAAGAATTACTTATTTCAGAAGGCATGTTCACATCTGAGGTACAAAATTCATTTAATAAACTACTTGAAGGTAAGGGTGATTTTAGAGATTATTCTGTAGTTTTTCAACCTATTAAAGGTTTCTTATATGGTCAAGTAGATTATGATGTTGAAGGAGTAGAGTTAAAAGTGCCTACTCTAGTTAAATATTCCACTATTCCTTTATTCCCACAATTCACTAAAAATTATCCAAGATTGGATGAAATAAGAGTGAAAATGGAAAAATATACTGATGAATTAGTATTCACTTCTGGAGTAAAATTAGGTATCAATAATACATCTAAACTAGATGATGAAATGTATAAATTCATTGAATTACCTAATTCTGATTACAGGATAGTACAGGAAAATCCATATAAAGAAACAACATATGCTAACTTAGGTACTCAGATTAAAAAGCTTATTACAGGTAATATGAAGCCTGAAATGACATTTAAACTCAAAGATCAAGTTTTATCTTCAGATGAAATAAAGAATCTTTATAATTCAATTATTACTGCTAAGTTAGATTTAGGTTTAAATAAAGTTACAGTTAAGTTAGCTAACAAAGCTAGTGTAGTTAAGTCAATAAACGATGCTATGAGTGTTGGTAATAATACACCTATAGATAACACAACTAAAGCTTTAGAATTGGTTAATGGTGATACTAGAATACCACTTTCACATCCTTTAATGTCAAGTAAGTATCAGAGTGTTATTTACTCAATGTTCAGAAAAAACATAAGTAAATTAAAATTAAGTGGTACTAGTTTAATTCAGGTATCATCTGTTGGTATTGGAACTAAGAATGAAAAATTAAAAGGTCTTCATATTAATAGTAAAGGGGAAGTAGTTCCTGCTGAAGTTATAGTATCACCTCAATATTTTATTAATTATATGAAGGAAAAAGGAGTTGACACTTCTATACTATATACTAATGGTAAATTTGATATAAATAAAGTAGCTCCTGAGATGAGAAAAATAATTCTATATAGAATACCATCTCAAGGAAAAAACTCAATAGTACCAGCTACAATAAAAGACTTTTCTTTAGAGGAAAACGGAAGTATTATCTTTGTTCCTAATGAAATTATAGTTAATACTGGTTCTGACTTTGACGTAGATAAGTTATTTGTTGAAATATATCATCCTAATTTTTCATCTAATGGTATATCTAAAAGAGAAGTTTTCACACAGGAAGATGTGACAGAATATACAGAAGAAGATTTAGATAACATGCTCATTGATATTCATTGGAGTATATTAACTAATCCCTCATTCTTTAAAGAGATTGTTTCTCCAAATAGTGCTGATAGATTAAAAGCTATCAGGGACACTATTAATAATGTTACAAGTAAATCTAAAAAGAATAAGCATTACTGGTGGTCAGTTAATACTCAGGAAGACATGAGAGTTAGAAATAAAGCAGGTAAAGACCTTATTGGTTTTTATGCTATTATGACTACTTTCCATAGTGTGTCTCAAGATTTACTTTCAGGTAATATGAGTAATTTAACAGATACGAAAGGAAATCTAATATCAGATAACTTTGCTCAACATTCAACCTCCGCTGTAGATAATGCTAAAGACCCTATTGCTGGTGATTTAAATGATAACTTAGTAACTGCTCCATTTACAGCTTATATGTTAAAGGAAGGCTATACGTTAGAGTTTGCAACCTTATTGAGAATGCAACCTGAAATCATTTCTCTTACTAAAGCAGTACAACGTAACATGAGTTCTATGAGTAAAACTAAAGCCATGGAAGGAGCTGTATCTGAAATATTAAACTTAAAAATTGAAACATTACCTGATTTTGACTTATCAAATTATACGGAAGAATCTTTGCTTGAAAGACTTAAATCTGAAGCACCTACGGATTCAAGCATAGTTTCATCTTTTGTTAAAAATTCTATTTCTGGAGATGTATTATATACATTAGCTAATGCTTTGAATGTGGATTCAGCGGGTACTGGATCATCATTAATAGAAAACATTGAAAAAATGAATAACACAAATGTTATCTTAGAAGACACTCCTGTTTACTCTGTAGATAAGGATAAATATAATAGTCATTATTTAAAAACTTATCAAAACCATAGTATAGACAAAGCTGTAGAATACACTAAGAGTTACTTTGTTGAAAGTAGACCTGACTTTCAAGCTATAGTTAATATCTTAAAAACTAAATTCTTTATATACGATAAGAGTAAATTGAATAATGCAGTAAATGCTGTACATTCATATATTCATAGTAGAAACCCTTATATTCAATCTATTAATACAGACCAAAGAATTAATTCCTTATTGAAAAGTGATGAAATTGAATTAGATAAAAACAAAACAAAAAGTAATGATAATGTGTCTTTAGCTAAAAGAATATTGGATTATCAAAATCAAAATAAAGGAAAAGATGATTTCATAACCAGATTAATAGATGTGGATTTAGCTGAAGATAGAAAGGATGGAGTAGACTTAGATTTCATTACGGTGAATAACTTTATTAGTAGAGCTATAAATAATGATGAAAAAAATGATCTAATTGATTCACTTTATAATTTATATCAAGTAAATCCTGATTTAGTAAATGATTTATTCGATTACACTTTGTTGACTACAGGATTTAATAGAACTTCAGTATCAATGATAGATTGGTTTCCAATAGAGATATTTGAAGCTAAAGGACTCATTGACTGGTATAGAAATGAATATAATAATCAATTGAATAATGAGGAAATTGAATCTTTCATTGATAATTATGTTAGAAATAACATGGACGAGTTACCTATAACTAGAGTCTACAATAAAAAACAATTAGATGAATTAGATAGTAGAAAATCAGAAGATAGTTTAGAGTATATGATTTGGCATAAAACAGGTCAGCTTTACAAAAAAAGTCTATATTATTGGATACCACTGAGTAAATTAGGATATAAAAACTATGTGAAAGAATATGGGGTAAACACAGACACATCAATGATTTCAATAAATAACACCACAACTAAATCTAAAGACATCTGTTAATGAAAACAACAACTTGTAGTATTACACCACAAATCAGTAAAGAGGAATCTATCCTCTTTACTGAACTTGTAAAGAAATTTCCACGAAATGTAGCAGTAGCTATATATGGAAAAATGAATGATATTGAGTTTCAAGAGTTTATTGAAACCAATAATATAGTATTAAATGAACAAGGTGAACCTAATATAGACGATATTCTCAAATCAGAATACATTAGAGACTCCGTGGGAATTGATAATAAGTTATTTGAAGTATACTTCGATATACAGAAACAATTAATAACTAGGACTTCTAAAATCGAAAATAATAAAGCTAAAAATAGAGCTTCTGCTTTACTTGAAATACAAGAACTTCAAGATAAAATGAAAACTTTGTCTGTTGAAGCTAGTATAGTAGAATACACCAACCAAGCCAATGAATTACTAAAAAGAAGTAATGTTAAATTTAATAGTAAATACTTTACTCTTAATGCTGAACAACTAAGAGCTTATGTTGATATAGCTCAAAGTTACAACACCATCTTAAAAGATATTCAAGCTGAACTAAAACAATCTGAGAAAAGGTTATATCGTGATTTTAATTTATCTTACGAAGACTTACATGAAAACTTAGAATCAGCAATTTCTTTATCCGATAGCATACTAAAAGATGCTTCGACTAAAAAATTAGAGTTAGGTTCTGAGTTTTTATATTCTTTTAACACGAATGTTAATTTAACAGTTACAAAGTTAAAATTACTTTTGAAAAAAGGTTTATCTGATATATCTACGGCTAGTAGATGGTTTTCATCAGTATCTAACTCTCAAGATGATGTATTAGCTTTATTAGCGAAAGGGGTAAATACAGCTAAAGAAAAAGCAAGAATCAAAAGTCTTCAATTCAATAGTCAACTTTTAGAAAAGACTATGAAGTACGAAGAGTATATGAAATCTAAAGGAGTAGATATTAATAATCCAGACAAATTATATGAGCCTATTATTAATAAGGAAAAAGGAGAGTTTGTTTCAATAGAAGGAGATAATTATATAGATGAAAAAAACCAAATGCTTCAGTTAACATTAAATGAAGATGGAGTTAAACAGGAGTATATAGTTAAAGAACCAGAACTATATACATTGGAAGATAAAGTTTTTAATAACAAATTAAAAAACAATAAAAAATTAATATTTAATTTTTTCACACCTGAAAGATGGAATAAGGATTTAAAACAATTGGTTCAAGGAGATATTCATAAATACACAGATGAATTTTTAAAACAAAGAAATATGTTTGAGACGTATTCTCCTATTGATAGAGTATGGGTAAAACAATCTCAAATATCAGATGAATTATATAAACAATATTTAGATGTTTATTTTAAACCTCCCGTTGTTACTACTTCTTGGGATGGTAGTAAAATAGAAAAAAAAGAAACCCGATTTGTAAAAGAAGAATATATTGAGATACATAATGAGAACTATATGTCTACAGAATACTTGGATATTTACAAAGACCCTAATATAGCAGAATATTATGATTTCATAATAGAGAATTATTTAAAACAACAAGAAGCTTTTCCCGATAACTATAAACTTGGATATAAATTACCAAGAGTTCATAAAAATTCAATTGAGAGATTTTTCACTGAAGGTTTAACTAAAGATAACGTAGTTAAAGAATTAAAGTCTCAATTCAATAGAAAAGAAGGTAGAGACTTTTATGGTATGGTGGATGAATCTGATAATTTAATAAGTATGTTACCTATATATTTTACAGGTAAAATGGAAACATCAGATATATCAACAAATGTGGGTAAATCAATATCATTATTTTCAACTATGGCTTATGATTACGATGAAATGGATAAAATCATAGCAGACATAGAAAATATTAATGATTTAATTGGGGAAAGAGAAGTACTACTCACCAATGGTTTAGGGAAAAAAATAGGAAATTATTTATTAGGTAAACAAGGAATAGAGGAATCAGTAACAAAACGTGGATCAGAAACTGAATTATTTAAGCAAGTAAATGACTACCTAAAATCATTTGTGTATGGTATATCGGAAGAGAAAGAAGAAATACTAGGTTTCAATGAGAAACAAATAAACGGATTAATGAAATTCAACTTTATTAAATCTTTGAGTTTCAACGTATTTTCTGCTGCATCTAACGTGTTAAATGCAGGATCACAACAATTAGCTGAATCAATAGGAGGTTCGTATTATAGTAAAGAAGACTACGGACTTGCTACTAAACAGTATGCTAGTAATTATAGTATGATTACTGATATTGGAAAACGTAAAAAAACCAACAAGATAAATTTACTAAACACATACTTTGGATTTTTAAATGACAATACTGGATATAATGATCCAAATCATATTCTTAAAAGACTAAATACAGATACCCTAATGGCGTTAGATCACGCTGGAGATCATTTTAACAAGTCAAGAATAGGATTAGCTGTATTAAATGGTTTTAAAGTTAAGAAAGATGGAGTTGAGTTACTAGACTCAAATAACAAACCTTATAAGTTATTTGATGTGTTGGAGATAGATGAAAACTTTAATATAATAAAGAAAATAGATTTTGATTTTACAGAGAGTGATAGACTATCTTTAACCTTCAAAGCAAGAAGATTAAACCAAATGCTACATGGTACTTATACTGAAGCAGATAGGGTAGCAGCAAAAAGATATGTTATAGGTAGAGCTGTACTATCATATAGAAACTGGATAGAACCTAGTTTTAGAAAGAGATTTGAGTTTATCAAAGATAGCAAGGGTCGTATACAACCAGTATATGATTATCAATTAGATGATTTTAGAAAAGGAAACTATATCTCTTTTTATCAGTATATGGTAAATGGAGTATTACCTGATATAAAAAAAATAATTACATTATCTAACGATAAGAAAGCTTGGGCTGAATTATCAGATTTAGACAGAGCTAATGTTAAAAAAACAGTAGTTGAATTAACATATATGTTAGGTATGTATATTTTAGGTTCTTTTTTATATGGTTTAGTGGACTATGATGATGAGTCTTTAGCTAATAAAACATTAGCTTTTGCCGCTTATCAGTGTAATAGATTATTCTCTGAAACTGCTTTTTTCGTTAATCCTAAAGAAACTCTTAAAATAATAAAAACTCCATCCGCTCAATTATCAACAATATCTAATGTATTTGAAACGATGGGTTTATTTATGCCAAAATTAGACAAGGAAACTGGAGAATGGGGTATTGATGCTAACGATATTATAAAAACAGGTTCTAATAAAGGTGAATACAAGATATACAGAAATATGGTTAAAGAAGTACCTATATTAACTGTAATAGAGAGATTATCTGACATTAATAAAACACCTCAATAAGGTATATTATCAATAACATTATATATAGAAAGAGATAGATTTATTTCTATCTCTTTTATTGTTTAAACTCTTATGAAACTAAATTTTAATTACCCGACCTTAGCTACTATACTGTTAGTTATCGTAGTTATCATGTTCATTTTAGGTATTATGTTTGACATGAAGATTTTCGCAACCATTGCTACCATAAGTATAGCATCGTTTATGGTTTATTTTGTTACTAGTCTTGTGATTTCAAAACTGAAGAGAAAAAAATAAAAACTTATATTTATGACAATTAAAGAAGGAACACATAATAACTTTGAATTACTATTACCTTTTTATAATAAAACAATATTTGAAAGAAGAATCACTTTTACTAAAGAAAGTGAATACATTCTAAATGATGAAGATCAAGAAGATATTAATAAATTATTTGGTTTCACTGAAGGGTTTAAATGGGGTAAAAAAGAAAACGGTTCTTATGGTTTCGTCAATAGTTGTAGAATTGGATGGCGTTATTCACCTAGAACAAATAAACACGAGATTCTTTCTTTTGTTGAGAGAGATGGTGAGTTCATAACTGAAACTTTAGGTTTTGTGAATGTAGATGAACCAGTAATCATTAAAATGGAAGTATCTTCTTGGTTTATAAGATTTCATGTTAATAATGTTCATAAACATAGTATAATAAGACATAACCCTCTTTCTAAAACATTAGGTTTTATGTTAGGATTCTATTTTGGTGGAAATCAAAAAGCACCAAAAGATATAACTGTAAATATTGAAAAATTATAAAAAATAAAAATGATAATACCTAAATTCTGCATTCAAGGATCAGACAATAAGTGTAGTATCTTAAATGTGAAAGATATAACTGGAAATTATTCTAGCGAGAATTTAGGAGGTTATGGTACACCTAATGAATCAAAGAATAATCTACATATTATAGTGAGAGCTTCTTACTATAACACTACAGCTTATTTAGATGTAACTCAAACCAATGATGTATTTAGTATTGATGTAACTAGAGATGATTTAGTTAAGATAGAAATATTTCATATATACAATAAAGGTGTAGTAACTCCAACGTTAAATCAATTTGTGTATGATACTACAACTTCAACTGTAGAACAAGTTACTAATCTTTCACCTTTAACTTACACTACAGTTACAGATTATTCAGTGTTTACATCATCTAACGCATACTTGTATTTTAATTTCAACTATGTGATTGCTGATTGTAAAATCAGAAAATATAAAACAGAACAACTAGAAAAATATTTTTCAAAATGTTCTTGTAAAGAAAAAGAAAATATTATTAAGAAAATTAATTTAATTAATGTATTGCAAGAAGGTTATAGGTTAAATTTCAAATTGAGTAATTTTGAAATAACATCAAACATGCTTAAAAGTGTTATGAGTTCTTGTAATAAAAACTGTAATTGTGGATGCTAGATTGTAATTGTGATAATTGTGAAGACTCAACTCCGATAAATAGTATAACTACTATTAAAGGTGATAAGGGAGATAAAGGAGACACTGGTGACAGTATAACTGTTAAATCTGTATTACAAGATACAGTTAATAAAATAACTATTATCACTTTCTCAGATAATAGTGTTATCAATGTACCATTTGGTCAAAGTATAACTATAGTAAGTGTTATCAGTAGTGGCAATGACACCATTGTCACTTTCTCTGATGGTTTTAGTGTAACAATACCTTCTGGACAACAAGGAGATTCTGGATTTAATGGGTGGAGTCCTTCATTTGCATTAGAGGTTGTTGATAGTAATACAGTTAAAATGAAAATTATTGACTGGATAGGTGGAACTGGAGTTAAACCAACCATACCTGTTAATAATTACATTGGGGTTACAGGATTTACAACCTTAGCTTTAGGATCAAACTTAAAAGGAACACAAGGTCTAAGTGGTAGCGGAGGGGGAAGCAGTTTAGTAGTAGGTACAGAAACCGACTATCAAAATGCAAATCCTAATACTATTATGACATCTTATTTAGCTAAGATACACGATGATGAAAAAGCTGATTTGGTACATAATCATAATATAGAAGATGTTAATGGTTTACAGGAAGCTCTAAATGAAAGACCTATTTCCGTAAGTGTTAATGGAGGATTACCTGTAGTACCTGATGTAAACGGTAATGTTGATATTAATATTGCATTACTTTCTCAATACTTAGGCTTCTTTGATACTGAATTATCACTCAATACAGCTCATCCTACAGGAGTAGCTGGACAATTTGCAAGTGTAGGTTTAGTTAGTCCTACCATCTATATATGGGATACTGTTAATACTGAATGGTATGATACTGGAACTTCAGTAGCAAGTGTTGATTTATCATTATATGCCACCAACGCAAATGGCGAAAATAGCATAACTTATTCTCCTACAGATAATAATAATTTATCAGGTTTTTTTGCTGGTTTATTGACTAGTGGGAAATTAAGCCTTAAGTCCGCATTAGATAGAATTGTATTTAAAATTGACAATACTGGAGTTAAATCTATTGTTGCTGGTAGTAATATTACAGTAGATAATACTGATCCTCTTAATCCTATAGTTAGTAGTACAGGTGGTAGTGGAGGCTCTTTTGTAGACCTTACTACAGCTCAAAGTATAGATGGTAATAAGACCTTTGTACAACGCATTAGAAGCACTACAGGGAATTTTCTAAGACATGTTACTGCGAGGTATCTAAACTTCAACGTAAAGACTTTAAACACCTCTAATGACTTCACAATGGAAGTTGGAGTCAATACTAATGGAGATGGTACTATAAGTGTAACTAACGACACTACAGTAAGCACCAAATCTTACATATTACCTATAGAAAGTGGTAATCTAGCTTTAGACAGAAGATTAAAAACTACTTATGCTATGGGTAGTGGTACTACTATAAATCTTACAGGTTTAGAGAGATATGATATTATAGATGTAACTAGCACCACTACAACAAGAGAGTTAACGGGAATAACGGGAGGTATTGAAAATAAAGAATATGAGTTCAGATTTCTTAATGCTAACATTACTATTAAAAATAATACTATATTCAAAACCGCAGGTCAATATGATTTAGAACTTACTGCTAACGGTAGAGACTTTGTAGTAATGAATCTTGTTGGTACAGAGTGGATACAGAAATACTCAGAGGGATTTGATCCTGTAGTTATAAGTCCCGGTGGAGGTGGAGGAAGTGGTTCTGGAGACATGTTAAAATCAGTATATGATATTGATGATACAGGTGTAGTAGATGATTCTGAAGCATTAGGTGGAGAAACAGCTTCTGAGTGGCAAGATAAAATAGATGAAAAACAGAATATTCTTATTACTCCTAATGAAAGTAATAATTCTATAGGTGTTTTTGCTCCACTGTTGGATGGTAGTAACCAATTATCTATAACAAGTGCTATAGATAGATTAGCAAGCCGAAGTAAAAACTCCAAACAAACTATAAGTAATAATGGTATAATAGACAGATACGCTTCTTTTATTACATTAACTAATGAAGCAGTAGTAAACACTATATATCTATACTCCAACGATAATAAATTTAATAATTTAAAGGTATTATCTCTTAAAGAACACGGTGGTATAGAAAATCCTAACACTATAACATTAAGAGTAAAAACTCAAACTGCTCAAACTGAGGGTTGGGATGCATTTGAAATAGATGATTCTATTTTAGGAGGTACTAGTACTGTTAACGTTGGCGGTGTAAACTATGATGAGTATTATTTAGAAAAGAATAAGATTTACTTTCTAGTACCTATTAATTCTGAGAAATTATCTATTTTCTCGGTAAATCCTCCATCTGTCACATTAAACGGAGCATTGAAGTTTTCCTTTCTTTATTCTGTGGATACCTCAGATGTCCCCGTGGATATAATTATTGATAAACTGAATAGTGTTTATTATATAGCAAGTAATTTTATTGGGTCTACTAGTGTTATAAGAACCTATGACTTATCTACAGATGAATTATTAAACACATACACTGCTCCAGCTTTAACTCAGAACGTAGTACTAAGCTCAGGAGTAGGGGGGATGAGTCAATATTTAAATTACATTTATCTAGCTTACAATAATCACATATTAAAACTTAATCTCACCACCGGAGTATTCACCACAATTTATACTGATTTAACAGCATCCATAGTACATGTAGTAAAAGATGTTAATAGTAATAAGATATACTTCACAGATAGAGAATCTGGAGAATTTGCTTATGTGGATGAAACAACTAGTACTGTTACAATTATAGATAGTGACAATGACTACCCTGAAGGAATAAAGATTGATTATAAAAACAATAAGATTTATGTAGCTGATAGAAATAACGATAGAATTAAAGTTTTTTCTTTGAGTACAAATGTTTTATTGGAAACTGTACTCATAGGTAAACCACCTCTTAATTTTCACATTGATTATTCTTCTGATTGGTTATTGATTTCAACAGAAAATAGTACCATAGATATTTACAGAATTACAGATTTAACTTATCACGGTAGCATTAACTCACCTACATCAGCGGTTTTACCTGCTATTGAGAGTACATTTTTCGAAAGACGAATAAGATATTACTTATTATCTTACTTCGAATACAAACTAAATATATACAGAGAACTTTAATATTCATATGTTAAGAAAAAATACAAAAGCTGAACCTTTAACATTAGTGTATCATTATATATCAGATACAGTATCTGATATAGCAAATGCACTAAATAACACTGTCATTAAAAATAAAGAAGACGGTAAGGTTTACTATAAAGACGCAACAGGTACAATTAGCGAAATAGAGTTTTTATTTCATTCCTTTCTTGATTTCTTATTTCAAGCATCAAGTCCAACGTCTCTTGATGCTCCTACATTAAACACACCTACATCATTTAAAAGTAATGGTAGTGAAATATCTTGGAACAGTGTTTCTGGGGCTACCTCTTATATAATAGAGTGTAGTTTAAATAACCTATTCTCATCTATAGCCTTTACTACCACGAGTACTTTAAGTCTATATCGTCTTATAGACTTAAATCCCAGTACTCTTTATTACGTTAGAGTTAGAGCTACAAATGGTACAATAGTAAGTAATAATAGTAATATTCAATCATTCACTACCACAACAGCACCTACTACTGTTGGTACTATACTCAATAGAAGTGGTTTCACAGACGCTGATGACTTTGAAGACTTCGGTACAATGACTAGTACTTACAATACAGGTGGAGTTATCTTCAATGGTGGTGGTGGAGTATACGATGCTTATTCTATAATTAATCCAGCATCTACTCCATTATTGAATAATCCCGTTTTATTGGAGGAATATACTATATCTGGCTCATTTATAGTTAATAACTCTAATGGAGCTACTACATATGGAGTAGGTATAGGAGATAGAGGTTACATGAATGTAGTTGCTGAAAGTTGTGGTGTAGTTACTCAGCTCCCATTATTTACCGATCCTCCTAGTTTTGGTAAGGTTTATATTAATATTAGAAGTCAAAACACCTATAGTTCTAATTCAGGAACACCCTCTACTTCATTATCTGTAGTAAATGGGGACACTATTACTTTTTCAATACAATACACAAATGATTTTACAGGTGGAGTTGATAACTTCGTAGTAATTTCATCTTTCACTAAGGGGGGAACTACAGTCACAAGTACTTATGCTTATCCTAAACCTTATGGTTCACTGCCTTTTCTACCAAATGTCATTAGACCAGCTTTATATGCGTTTGGGGCAACAGAGTATAAATTAACAAATCTAAATATCACCTCACCAATTAAAAGAAATGCTAAAGTTGTAGTTTTAGGTGATAGTAGAGGTAAGGCATACAATGCCTCAAGTTTATCAAATATATGGGTACATCAATTAGACAATGAATATAGTGATATTTACAACTGGTCTGGTGGGTTTTCAACAACTTTAGATATAAGAAACACCTTACCTGCTGTTTTAGATTTAACACCACAGAGAGTAATACTTTGTATAGGTCTTAATGATATTAGATTAGGTAGAACATTAGGTCAAATTCAAACAGACTATAGTTATATTGTGTCTCAATTAAAAACACAAGGAGTTACAGTAATGCATCTACTACTACCGTCATCCACATATAATCAAGAATCTTTTGGTTTATTTCCTTGGATACGGAGTAACTTCTCTATGGATGAAATAATCGAAGTTCCGGGTATGAGTAGTGGAGATGGAGTTCATCCTTCAGCTTTAGGTAATACTCAAATATTCACCACTGTCAAAGCAGTATTAGATAATTACTTATAATGCCTAGTTTAAAACAAATTAAAAGAAGTATAACTACCACTACTAATCTAAGTGGTAGTTTCAACCTATACAATATAGGTCTAAACTCAGCTACATATCTGAGTTGGGATTCTGTTCAAGGAGCAGGTACATACCAAATACAAAAATATGAGTCTGGTAATTGGGTTAATATTGGTAATAGTACATTGAATATTGAATCTTTAGATACAAGTTTGATTAATGGGGAACAATATTCTTATAGGATAGTAACCGCAAATAACTTTATTTCTAATACTACAATTACTACACCTGAAGTATATAACATAGTTGATCCTACAATATATACTCCTGTTAATTTTCGTGGTTTCTGTGTAGGTTCTAATAGAGTACATCTCACATGGAGAAAAGGAGGTGTTAGAGATAAGGTAAGTTATGAAATTCAATGGAAAAATAACAATGACTTATATCAAAATCTTACTACTATCGAACCTGTAGTATGTAATCAAGGAATATACGGAGTTACAGACCCAATTGATCTAAGACGGGTTGAAACTAATAGATACTTCAAGCATAACTTTACAGGGCTAACTGGAACTAACACTTATAGAATAAGAACTAAATATCAAGATTTTTATTCTACATGGAGTAGTGAAATAGTAGTACCTATACAAGGAGTTACTGTTTCCAGTACAGCTTCTAACTTAGCAACAGTATATAATAATCAACCTTTAAATAGTGGTAATGTAGTTAATGTAAGTGGTAACTTTACATTTAGTACTCCTATAACATTAAGACCAGGAGTTAGTATTACTACAGATACAACTTCAAATATAACCTTTGATAACTATCTACAATATAGTTGGGATGAAGCCATGTTTAAGTATAATACTGGTTCAATGACTAATTTAAATTTAGAACTTAGTAATATTAATTTAAATGGTTCAACTTATACTGGTAGAGCAGGTATTAGTGTTAGTAATGTTAGAGGTTTAATCGTAGATAATGTAGATATAACCGACTTTCATTTCCAAGGTATAGGTTTAGGAATAAATATTGAAGACAGTGTGATTAAATCGTGTATTATAACTAGATCAGGTTATAGTCCACCTATTCAAGGTGATAACTGGGCTGGCGGTGAAGGTGGAGCTTTTATTGGTAATATAGTTATTCGAGGGGATGGTAATAATGTATTAATATACGATAATATAATAGACGCTGAAAATAGAGGATATGGTATCAAGTGCCTAATCAGTTTTACACGTCAATTAGCAGGAGAATACTACAATGAACAGTTTGATATTATGATATTTAATAATACTATCACTGTAGGAAATAGACTTTGGGATAATGCTTCACCTCAATTCTCTATTGAATTTTGGAAATGTGACAGTATAAATAACATAATGTTTAATAATAGCTTAATAAATGCTATATCAGTTGAACATAGGAACACCAATAGAACTGGAAGATTTACAGTTAGAGTATCTCAGAACTACTGTAGAGTAAACAGTAAAGCTTGTGCTGAAACTTCTAATCATGATATATGGATAGATTCTAATATAATAGATTTGAATACTTACACTGGAGGTGAAGAGATTTTCGCTGATTACAATAGACCCGGTGCTGGTTTACCATTACTAGTTACTGAGAATTTACTAATAGAGAAAAACCTAGTATATGCTCCAACATATGCTCCTATTTTTCTTACTCATAGAAACTCTACGTTAAATTGTAGAGTAAGAAATAATACTTATATCACTAATGATAGATTTCCTTATGCCTTTATAAACTATAGGACTAATGATGATGGTAGTTTCCAAAATACACCTGTGGATTTATTTGTGGAAAATAATAGTATTACAGCTCCAGCTAATCATAGTGGTACTACTGCTGATTTTTTACTAAAGTTATCTACTGATAGTGCTGGTGGAGGATTTTTACCTTTTAATACTGGAAGATTAACTGTCAATGGTACTTGTAGTGTTAGAGGTAATATATGTAGTCAAGCTATTCAATTATTACCAGTATCAGCTCAACAGTCTAATAATGAGTTTTCAAGTGTACTTCCACCACAGTTTGTAGGTACAGGTACTATTCAGCAAATATATAAACCATTAACTGCTGGTAATTTACAAGATACAGGTTATAAATACGGTAGAGCTTATATTGGAACTTCTATTAATAGAGGTTGTTATGAAAATTAAATATGACACAAGAAATAAATAACCTATATAGTAATATAGAAATTAAACTATCAGAGTTAATCTCCACTTTTTATCTTCGGTTAGAAGGTGGAGATAAAACTAATGATTCTAATATATTACTTTTAATGCTAGTTAAAGAATCACTATTAGATAATAATTTACAATTTATTTCTAATGTGACATTGTATACGAATAATATTGTTAATCTAATCAACAGCTAATATGGTGACAAGAGTTAATGACGGTAAAAATACCTTAAAAATAAATGAAGACGGTTCAATTAATATCAGTAGTGGGTCTGGTGGAGGTGGTGGTGGCTCTACTGAGTCAGGACAAATAATAACTAATCAAAAATTAGATGATATTTACACCGAATTACAATCAGTCTCCACTGAGGCTAAACAGGATGTTCAAATAACTAAATTAGATGATATTTACATTAAACTTTCATCTAATCCTTCAACTGAGACAAAACAAGATAATTCTATCACTAAGTTATCAGATATAAATAACTCAATAGGTGGTACATCTGATGTATTAGCAACTAATGATAGTGGTAGTTGGAGTAGTATATCTTTATTGAAAAGAATTTCATCATTTTTATCGTCTATCTATACTAGTACTTTATCTCTTATTTTATCTCAAGGTAATACTACAGATGTATCTGCTACAACAGATACAGGTAATTTTAGTATTATCTCCTTAATCAAAAGAAGTTTAGTTAATTGGACTACACTTCATTCAAAAGTACCAACATTATCTACTACTTCTGGTAGATTAAATGTAGATAACTCAGGTGTAACTCAACCAATAAGTGCTGTAAGTTTACCCTTACCTTTAGACGCAAGTACTTCAGCAAATCAAACTATCACTAATAGTAGTTTATCAAGTATCGACACTAAAACACCTAGTTTAGGTCAAAATACTATGATTAATTCTACGCCTGTGGTTATAGCAAGTGACCACACACCTATAGTTATCTCAGATATAAGAGATACATCTAAAGTTTCTATACAGTTATATACTACTAATGTAATTGCACCAGCAACGAATGTTGAGACATTAATTACATTAACAAAATCTAGTGGTATAAATGCTACCACTACTGGTACTAGTTTTACTATAAGTAACGGTAAGAGATTTAGAATAACGTCACTTAATTTAGCAATTAGAGGTTCAGCTACAGCCACCGTAACAAGTAATATATTTTCATTGAGGGTTAATCCGTTAGGAGCAGTAACTACTACCACTACACCTATTATCTTCAGAGTTAGATTAGCTACTCCTACCACAGCTAATATTGTAGATAGGATGAGTATACCTTTTCCTGAAGGACTAGATATAGTTGGAACTAGTACATTACAAATAGGCTTATCTATTATATCCACTTACGTGAATAATGCTCCAACATATGATGTATTGATTTCAGGTTACGAATTTTAAATAAATAAATAAACAAAATAAATAAATAAACAATTAAATTACAAAATTATGCCACTAGTAGGTTACACAGTTATTCAGAAAGTAGAATCCTTGGAGATTCAAAAACCAATTAATAATGTCAACACTGTATTTTGGATTATACCAAAATCTTCTGTTTTAGAGATAAAACTTTCAGTATTAGGAGATCAAATAGTTCTAAAAATGGCTACAGGTGAGAATATACTTCTCTCTCTATCTATTTTAGACTTTGATGAAACAACAGAAGGAGTACTACCTGTTGAAATATATGATAATTTAAATACTCCTACTATTCTATCAATACTAACCAAGTTAAGAACTTGGTTAGGTAAATAATTTAAACTAAAATTTATGGATGCAATATCAGTTAAAAGAATAGAATTATTAGACCCAGCACTCAGAAAAGATGCTACTGAGATATTAGAATGGGCTTGGAAAAAAGGTATACGTTTACGTTATACTCATACACTTAGAACATTTGCTGAACAAAATGCTTTATATGCTCAAGGTAGAACTAAAAGTGGTAAAATAGTAACTAGAGCTAAGGGAGGACAAAGTTATCACAATTATGGGTTAGCTATAGATATAGCTTTGTTGTCAGAAGACAGTAAATCTTTAATTTGGGATTTAAAGCATGATGGTAAAGATGTTGGGGTAGCTGCTGATTGGTTAGAGGTAGCTGAAGAATTTAAAAAAAGAGGTTGGACGTGGGGTGGAGATTGGAGAAGACCTAAAACCGACAATCCTCATTTTGAAAAAACAGGTAATAAGTCATATAAAACTTTATTAGCTGAATATCAAGCAAGAGGGAATAAACTATCGTATTAAGTAAATATATCAATATAAAAAATAATTATATCTTCAATAAACACAGCTTTATTGGAATTTTTTATATAGATAAAACATTCTGAATTGAAATCAAATGAAAATGAAGGATAAAATTATAGAGTTTTTACATGTGCTGTCAGAAGTATTTTCTTTCAAAGCTTTCTTTATTACCAGTATTGCATCTTTATTAATGGTGATAGTTAAGTATCCCACTACTGCTAGGTGGGTTGCAGTTATTATAGCATTACTATGTGGTGTAATTAGTGGTTTTATAACTAGAGAGTTAGCTTTTTTCATAGGTGTAAGAGGGGTAGCTGAAAATACTATATCTGCCTTACTAGGCATAATAATGAAGGATTTTATCCAAAGTTATGTGGATAAGTTAATATCAAAGTACATACTAAAAAGTAAAGAAAATGAAGATAAAAATAATAGTACTAATTAGTATCCTTAGTTTTATAGTGGGATGTAGTCCTGAAATGCGTTTAAGGAGGCTTTTAAAGAATCATCCTCAACTCACTGACACAAGTACTATATTAGTAAGTGATACTATCTCTATAAGCTCTGTAAAGGATTCTATAAGCTTCAAGGACAGTACTGTGATAGATACTTTATTTATCACTAAAGATAGTGCTAGAATAAGAGTTATAAAAAAAGAGGGTAAAGTGAGGATTGATTATCATAAACCTGAACAGAAAATACCTTATGTGAGACCCATTCATACTATTAATCTATCTAAGCAGACTATAGATAAAATAGAAGACAAATACAAAAGAAAGCTAATGAGAAGAGATGTATTTATGTATGTACTTCTTTCAATAATTCTAATAGAAACTTTAATAATAATAGTATATGTTAAAAAAAATAATACGTAGGTTCTTATTACCTACACCTAAGATTTACAATAAAATATTCACATTTTCATTAATATCTTTTAGTGTTATATTGGGAGCTGAGTATTTTGATGCTATACCTAATATGATAGCCAAAATATTAAAAGAAAGTAAATTTGTACTAATAGCTGTAGCTGTAATTTCAAAATATGCTGTTAAAAAAGAATTACTAACTAAAGATGATATAATTCATTTTTGGGAAAAAGACCCTAACTTAAAAAAAGAAGATGTTAGTGAGGTGATTACAGAAGAAGAAAAAGGAGACTAATTTAGTCTCCTTTTTACTATTAATACAACTTTAATTATTTACGCTAACTACTCGCCAAAGCCACTAGTGAATAATAATTAAATTAAAAATTAAATTTATTTGTTTTTATTAGGTTTAAACTTAGTCTTCTTTTAATATAAATAACATACAAGTATTAGTGGAAGGACTGAAGGGAGCATTTTCCCAAATTTTAGTATCATCTACTTCCAACAGAGCTTTTAAATATCTGACACATTTATCTCGTTTATCACATATCTCACCAGTCTTTTTTACTCCTAAACACAGATGTTTTTTACTCATTGATAATTAAAAATAATAGTTGTCAACACAAAATTCAAAAGCAGTCTCATTGTATTTAGCTGAAATTCCAAACAATGAATTATTATTCTTAACGTGAGTGGTATAATAAGTTACACCATTAAATAACCCTAACAGATTATTTCCCAATTCAGAAGTTTCCTTATTAATACAGGTATATAAATCTGTTATTATATTTTGCTTTCTGGTAGAAATTCTCTCTTCATCGTCAAGTTTTACAAGTCTCTTTATCAATGAATCTTTTAAGTGATTGTCAATTTCTACTTGTGAAAATAAACTTATTGATTTGTAAGTTTCATCTGAAAGTTTTTTATAGGTATCGAAAATACCAGATATACTGTCAATTTTTCCTATAACATCTCCCTTATGGCGTACTTTATATTTCTGATCTAATTTATAAAATTGGTTAGAACATCTAACCATCTTAGAGCTATGTCCTACAAAAAATGAAGAAAATCCATCATGTGAATTTCCAACAACAAGATAATCTTTGTACTCATAACCATCTACTATGATATTATCAGAAGCTTTTAGATTAGCTATAATACGTTTTCCACCTTTAAACTCTACAATACTCTCAACAGGAAATCCAGTGTCTTCAGAAAGCTTTAAAACCACTTCTTCAAGTTTCGAATTATATATGGGATTATATCTAGTTGATACAATATTTAATAAATTATCGTTATCATTTCTATACAATCCTTGATATTCTTTTAAACTTTGTAGTTGGTAGTCATAAATATCACCTTTAACTACTTCCCACTCAATTAATTTCTTCATTTTTGTAAATAGTTAAATATGTAGACGTTCCTCTTTTTTCAAATATATACGTTCCTCTAACATAAAAAGGAGAAGATTTAAAAATATCAGCATAAATCATTAATGATTTATTGGAATTTTCTAAAACTTTAGATAAGAACTCCATAGTGGAATAATAAAATATTTCGCCATGTCTATCTTTCCATTTTATTCTGATCCCACTATTCATTAATTCATAGTTTATATACTCTAATTCAGCAAGAAATGGTGTATTTTCACGTTCAATAATACAACCTATCCCTTCATGTTTAAATTGACTAGTATATTTAGAGTTAGTGCGATGGATTAATCCCCCACCTTTATTTTCAAAATATATAGGAAAAGCTTTTTTTTCATTTCGAATTTTCCTTTAAACGTTGTAAATATTTTTGAGCATCATCTTTAGTAAGACAACAATACTTGTATTTTTCTCCTGACCCACATTTACATAGCTCATTCCTACCTAATTTAGTTTCAGCTTTAATAGGACTTATCTTATATAAAGCTCTACGTTGCTTTTTTTTAAGATTCCTCTTTGGAATATACTGAAGAATTTTAAGTACTTCGTCTTCAGTTAAAGGTATTTTATTGTTTTTAATATCCTCGCTTTCAGTAGCGAGGATATTATTTTCGTTATCAGAATGTTTTTCCATGTTTATAAGGTCTTGTGGCATTAAAACTTAATTTCTTCTCTAAAATAGTATCTAAGTCTACCCCGTAACCTCCAGCATAGTCTAATATCCTTATTAGAGCATCTACAAGCTCTACGTGTTCACCTTTATACTCTGGTAGCTTATCATCCATCAAATCTTTTCTGATAGCCTCTAAAGCCTCTGAAAGCTCACTCACAATAAGCATTAAAGCTTCACTACGTAGAGCTTTATCTACTCTACTAAATTCTACTCGTGTATTTGAATACTCGTCATAATACTCGTCACAAAGTACATATAAATCACCGTTCAGAATATCTCTAAATTCTTCTCTCTCATCCCAGAACCCTTTAGCCTTATTGGCTTCGTAAATGTTTTTTGATAATTCGTTTAACATCATGTTTTATTTTTATGTTTTATTTTTTACTAAAATTTTTAGCTATTTCTCTTAAATGAAATATACCATTTAAGAAGACATCTCTTATTATTTTACTAGCTATCTCATCCCATATTTCATATGAGCTTCCTTTTGTCTGTGGAAGACAAACACTATAAAGTACCTTTGGTGATTCTCCTTCTTCTTTAGACATAATCCACCCACCGTACTCTTTTACCTCCCGCATTACTTTTTCTCCCTTTCGGTACTCTAATACTCCCTCTTCCGGTTTTAAATCAGGATGAGGTACTGCTAATTCAAATATTGCATTATTGTAATCAATTATACTTTTAAGAAGTATTTCGCTTGGAGGTATTAAATCTTTTGGTGACTCTGACATACTATTAATTAAATCTATTATCGTCATCATGTTTTATTGTTTAGTGGGATTAATTATTTTAACCTCTTTGTTAATAAACTGAGAATCAATACTACAATTATATGAAGGTCTACTGTGAATGGGATCAGTCGTTGTATTTCTTTTTTCTTCATAATACACCTTCCACGGATTGTTTTTTTTGTCATTTTCTACTTTACGACTTAGTTCAGGTAAGAAGTCTTCTACTTTTCCCAAATCCGTAAATCCGATAACTTCATCTTGTCTGATAATTTCTTCTAAGCCATGTTTCACTTCATTCTTTTCTAAATTAGAGATTTCTCTTTCTAAATACCATTTAGCTTTTTCTAAATCTTGTATAGGAGGATTGCCTTCTTTCTCACCAGCACGTAATATATATTTTATCACGTTTCCTAAATTGAAGCCTAACTCGTAGGCTTCAATTACGTCAATTACCTCAAAACCACCTTTTTTATAGTGGTCTGGATTAATCAAGTCTTTTTGTTTTGTCATATAAAAATTCTGTTAAATAATTAATTGCTTCTAAGGTTTCTTCTTCAGTGGTTGCTTCATAAAAATAAGCTAAACCAAACCTAATTTGATGATGGTAATCTTGATTATCTCTTACCCAATCTAAATCATCTATCTTAATCCAAGTTACCGTTGAATTAAGCTTGAAATTAGATTTCTTATAAGGTGTGTCAGCACAATCTAAAAATGTTTTTGTACTCTGTGACCAAAATTTTCAACATCCATCTTTTATTCTTCATAATTATTTTGTGAGTTTCCGCCTTCGTTTTGCTTGTTGTGTAGCTTTATTTTGAAAACTGAATGTTTTATCTGAAAGGATTGGATTATATAAATCCAATTGCTCCTGCCTACGATATTCATTTGTAGTTACGCTAATATAGTAACTTAAATTAGTATTTCCAAAATGTTTTTTATGACTCACGTTTTGGAATAGTGAGTATTTTAATTGATTACCTGAATTTTTCATAGATTAATTATTTTTGTTTTAAGTCCCTTTTTCCAATGAGTTAAAGTATATCCCGGAGTAGATGTATATCCTTCACCTTCAGAGTAATTGTTACCTGTAAATAAGGATAAGCAATTCATATCTCTACCAATACTACTATCATGGTTTACTTTACAAGTATGCAGATGACCTTTGATAACTAAATTATATTTACTGGAATTACCGTATAAAGATACCATCTTATGAAAGTCTTTAGATAACCTCAAATCACCGTGACTACCAATAATACAATAATCATTGTATTCTTTAGATACTACGTAAGGATCATAGTGAGTTGGTAACTTAGTGGTATTAGCCACATTATGAGATATTATATTAACACACCCTACTCTACTACTATCCTCTTTAGAAGCCGTGATTCTATCGTGGTTACCTTCAGTGAAAAACAATTCAGTTATAGTTATTCCATTATTCATCAATGAAAAGATGAAAGATGAAATAATATTCTGAGCTTCTAGTATAACTTTAGCTCCTACTTTACCTTGTTCAATTTGATACCAACTATTACTATGGTTCAGACCAGTAAAACTTTCAATTAAGTCTCCAAGAAACCATAAATCCACAGATTTAGGATTTATATCTACAATTTCTCTCAGTATACTTTCTAAGTAGTTATTTAATATCTCTGTGTTATAGTCTCTAGTATTAACTAAACCTTCCACTGAAGCACCTATATGTAAATCAGTCAGAATTACATTCAAGTGTAAATCTGTTTTTTCAGTATTAGAGTTGATGTTTTTGAATACTACTAATGGCTTTCTTTCTACTATTAAATCATTAAGTTCTGTTATAATAGTATTAGTCATTATTTGCTTTGTAATATTTTTCTTAATGGTCTTCTTATACTCTCTCTGTAGTCCTTCAGAATACTCTTTTTGAACAACCTTACCTAAATTAGATAGGTGTTGTGTCATTTTATCCTTAATAAGCTCCTTAGGATTCTCAGATTGTTCTAAAGTATAAGGTGAAAATATATTGGAAAGCTTACATAAATTAAAATGATTTTTAATAGAGTTCCATTCTGTTACTTCTAAATTGAAATGGTTTATCATTTCAGTTTGGGAGTAATTAAGCCCATGCTCAGAGTAATAATAAAACATTTGATCTATTAGCTCTACAGGAAAGAGTAATTCATCTTTTTTAGTATTAATAACATAATTACTTTTCTCAACTTTCCACAGTTTCTTCTCTGTATGATTCACCGTTTCATATAAATCTTCAGTGGTTGAGTTGTTAGAAGAAGTACTTATATTCTTGTTTACTTTATTAAGATATTTAGTGATACGATGTCTCACTGCTTCCTTATGTTCAAAAGAGAGGTTTAGTTCTCGAATGATTTTTATAGACAACTGATTTTTATTAATATTTGAATCACAACCACAATATTTGATAATTAACTCCTTAACTTTATTACGTTCTTCCTTCGTCATATGTCTCTAAATCTTCGTTAATTTTTGAATAAATTTGCACTATTTCTTCATCACAAGCTAAAAACTTTTTGAGTTCGGCTTTATCGTAAGCCGTTGGATTAATTACATTGAGATAAGTTGCTTTATTAGTGTTTGCCATCACCATCATTATTTGGTTCTTATACTCAGGTGTAAACTCGGAGTATCTACCTTCAATAAAAGTCTGATAATCATCTTCAAACTTCTCAGGTATTTTGAACACAAATAAATAATAGTCATTTCCAATATCTATTTTCTTTAAACACAGATCATGGTTGGAAATATAAACCCATTCCACATTATTGTCTTTATGGTATTTATATTTAATCACTAAGGTTTTACATTCCTTCTCGTAAATATTAACCCCGTCAACCTTATAATAAAGGTATGTGTCAGCTATACCTTTTAGTACAAACATTGTTTTACCAAACATAGGTAAAACAAATCTCATACTTCTGTTTTTTATTTGAGTAATTGTTTGTTCTTCCTTATTATAGTAAAGCATCCTTATATTCCCACCGGTTTAATTCTTTACATTTTTTAAAATGATTCCAAAACCCATTAAAACTATAATCTCCTAAATAATACCTCTGTAATTTCCCATTATAGGGAAACTTAGTGTTCAGCCACATAAAGTAAAATTCTACTTCGTAATCTGGATATTTAGATTGCACCCCTCTTGTATACAACTCAGCTTCTATCCAATAATTCCATTTACTTATTTCTTCTGAAGATTGATTTATAGGCTGAGATGTTGTTTTAATATCAATACAAATAGCTTTTTTACTATAATGGTCTACAATAAGAGTATCTGGTTTAATTTTACACTCAATATTATCGTATTCAAAGAATACGGGTTTTTGATATTCAGTTTCAAATGTAAAACCTAACTTATCAGTTATAGTGTTAATCATTCTCTTATAATCTTCTCCCATCTTCTCTATAGCCTTCAATTCATCCTTCCCTATAATTACCTTACCTTCCTTATGATAAGTGATTATAGAGGCTATATTAGGGTCATTTTCTATTTCTAAAATAAGCTTATCTAACGAAGGGCGTTTTATTTCTGAACTACGATAAGCTTCCTCATAAGATAAACCTTGACATAAATATCTAATAAAGGTGTCTTTATTATTTGTACCTAACTTTAGGTCTATTGTCACATATTTATTCAAAAATTGTGACTGATCTGTAATGTAATCATCTACAGCAGAGCCTATCCTAAAAGATAGGCTCTTTTTATCTTCGTAGTTTTCATTGAGAATATACTTGATATAATACAATCTTGGATTATATCGAAATAAACTCAATGCACTGTAAGATAAAGCTTTTTTATTTATATAATCATCATTAATCATTCTAAATCATATAAGGTTGGTAAATCTGTTAACATACTTATCAAATCATAGTATTCTTTCATAAATTCATCTTTCTCTATACGAAAAACACGTATATCTAAATACGTATCTAATGTGAATTTAGACTTTATTTTTACTGTTCCATCACCCGCTGCACTAAAACAAAGCCCCTTATACTCATTATTTTTGATATGTTTTTCTGTATAGTAGTATGTCTTCTTTTGTTCAGAGTATTTAACCCAATATAAGTAGGTATCCATATTTATTTATGTTTAAATATCTAGTTTGTTTTCAATAAAATATCGGTATGGTATAAAACCTTTAAAGTTATTACACCAACCAAAACCTTTATCTAATTTATGGTTACCTGAGTATCTTTCTCCTTTAAAGAATGTAGCATATTCTTTATCATCCATAGCTTGAGCGCAATGTTCAAAAGGTGAATAATGACCACTAGATAACAGACTATCATGTAACTTAATATCGGCTTCATAATCAATCTTTGGATTATCTCCTAATGTTTGATAACTTACTCTTGCACATCGAGCTGTTGCTATTTTAATTTTTGCAGGGAAAGAATTTTCAATTACAAAATCACAAAGATTTTTTAATCCTTCAATAGGTTCTAAAAATAATTTTTTTAAATCAATATCATCCCCATATGGTATATGGTATTCACCAGCTTTTAATTTTTTAGGTGTACTTTCATTGTATGCGTCCCACATAGCTTCAGCTAAAGTCATCATATGAATTTCAGATTGACCTTTATTATTTTGTAATTTTTGTAAATCATTATATTGAGCAGCATGAATATAAGTTTGAGTATCTTCAATACTACTTAAAAAATCTTTCCATGATTTATAATATTTATCTTTAACATATAAACTAGGATATTGAGGACATCTAAGATTAAAGAAATTCTCAAACTCAGTTGCAGTTAAAAGAACTTTATGATACATGAAAGGTTCAAGAAGCCTATTACAAAGTTGTTTAGTAACACCGTATTCATTTAACTTTTCAGCTTCAATAACAGCATTATCTCTAGCTCTTAACCATATATCAACGCAATTCCCCAGAGCATCTTTTCCGTATTCAAAATATTTAGTTCCTTGCATACCTCTGTGGTCTTTTTGCCATGCAATGGGAATAAATGGATTAGTTTTAACAGCTTCTACCATTTTTTTAAATGGTATTGCTCTGCTTGATGCAGAATTACGTGAAAACAATCTATGTGTATTAAGTTCTGCGAGAATAAATCTTGGAAATACCAATTCAAATGTTGTTATTCTATTGCCAAAACTATTAACGCTGTCTGCTATGATCTTTGCTGATATTTTATTCATAGTTAATTTAATTTATTTGTTGTTTGGTATTTTTCAGGATTATGAATAAAGTCAATAATCCTGTTAATATCATCTTCACCTAAATATTCAGGATGCCGTGTTTTATAACAGAGTAATATATTATTGTATGGTACTATAACCATAAGCGTTCTTCCCTTCATTGATAAGTGAAAATATTGACCTTTATCGACAGTCTCATTAAGATATTTATTGAATGAAGTGTAATTCTTAAAATTTTTCATATATTTTATTCATTATATAATTTATTTATCTCTTATTTTCTTTAAATGATTGTTTGGTTTTATTTGAGAAACATATTAAATCGTGCAATGTCAAATTTAATTGATCTTCAGCATAAGATTCTATTGCTCCAATTAAATCTGTCAATTCACAAGAAATTAAAATTTTGTCCTCTTGCTGTACTGCGTCTGAAAGTTCTTGAAATTCTTCCTTTATTTTAGAAAATTCCCCTAAAACTCCTTTTAATATTTCTATTTTATGATAACCCATATATTTTATTTTTTATAGTGGATAATCTTGGTTCAGCAACTCCAGTTCCATAAATATAAGTTAAAAATTCATTACTTCTAATACCATAGCTACCTAATTCATAACCATTATAAAGTATATCATACCCTATTTTTGTTGCTTCAACCGTTAGAGTTTCAAAATATTTACTAAAAAAAGATTCTGCTTCAGTAACCATTAATAATAATTCAGATTCGTTGACATTAATAGTATTTATCAACTCATTTTTTATAAAACAGTTAGAGTGAGTTATGTCAAAAAACTCATGTCTAAAACAGGGAGTTACTGTTTGATATTTACCCAAAGGTAAATAATCCTTTAAATATAAATAAAGGAAAGATTGTTCTCCAGATGCCACTAGACATTTTTGATTATATTCAATTTTAAATGGAATTTTGTCTTTAGGTCTAGTTAATTTGTCTATATATTCTGACACCATCCACGGAGATTCAATTCTAGTATATCCTATATTTTCATAAAAAATACAAGATTGATTTATTATGTCGTAATCTATCATATTTTATTCATTATTTATTATTTTACAATCGAAAATCCTTTTAATTCGTAAACACTTTTATTTTTGGATATTTTTTCATATACTCCTTCCGTGACATAATTATATCCTTTTATTTTAATTAATCCAAATAAATATGACTTTGCTGGGACATCCTTGGATTGTATGTTAAGAATGATATGATCCGGGTAGTTTTTAATTAATTGTTCTTTACTAATATAATTATACACATAGAAGTATGACTTTCTATATCCTTCTACGATATAGTTATCATCGTTCCTGAATACTCTCACATTCGCATATTCATGGTCAGTATATACAGGAAAAGGAAAACCATTTACTTCATTTATATACACTACTTTATTAATAAAATCTATAGACGCTTCCATGACTATGAAAATAAAAAAGTTAATTTGTATTCGAGTATTTCTTTAATTTCTTTAACCTCTTTTACGGAGCATTTTTTTAATTTCAACTTTCCGTAATGAGACAAAGACTCTTTGTTACTTATCTGAGCTATGTAAGTGTGAACGTCATCTGCAATATCTCTGAAAGAAACCTGATTATATAAAACATAATTTTCTCCGTAATCGGTGGTATTTTTAATATAATAATAATCCACTCTTGTACCTAACCAATCAGTTCGTACACTCTTATACCAAGTATTTACTTTCAGTTCCATAATCACATAAATATAGGTTTAACTAATTCTAACAATTTTTTAATTTTTGGTTTACTAAAGAATATATCTCGGGTTTCTTCATTTTGAAAACTGAAAAACTTAACCTCTGAAAACCACTGGTCACTAGTACACCAATCATTTTTGAATAAAGTTATTGTATATTTATCAATATTAACGTTTTTCCAATCAGGCTTCCAACCATCTCTATATACATCTCTTAATTGAGATAATTGAGCTAAAGCAATACTCGCTTCTGCTAATTCCTCTGTGGAAAATATATTTTTTGTATCCACGATTGTTTTCCACCATTCTGTATCTTGTACCTGTGAATCTTCATTTACAATATAACCTTTAATTTCTCTTAAGTCTTCCCATGAGTCTGGGTATTTATTTTTCTTTAACTCTGGATAAAATTTAAGAGCTAACTCTTTAAAATCTTCATCTTCACTAGTGTATAATTTCTTTGCTAATGTTAAATCCATATAATTTTAGTTAAAAGGGGATTTCTCCCCTTACGTTATTCATAAACAGTTATAGTTTTTTCTTGAGGTCTTACTTCATATACAGCGGTATCCCAATCATCAAATGTACACCCATAATGTGATTGATAATAACCATCAATTCTTAGGTATATATTGTGGTCTACAAAATAATGAACTACACTCCAATTAGAACCCGCATTCTCACCTCCAGTTGAATATATACAACATTCAATTTTTCCTAAATCATTAATTAATTGTTCTCTTGCGAGGTCATAATCTTCTAAATAAGCTAAGTTTTCTACTTCCCACTCTTTAGTTGTAAAGTACTCAATAATTTCTTCTGCTGTCATTTTAAATATATTCATCTATATTATCTAATAGTTGATTAACACTTGTTAAATTTAATTCCATATATTTTATAGTTTTTCAAACTCAATAATACTTACTTGCTTTGGTTTTACAAACTCAATAGAACTGACTATATCCTCCCCATAAGAATCTTCATACATACCGATTTTCATATAAATATCTCCATCCAGTTTAAATACACGTGTAGTATACTCATTTACTATTGTCTCCTGTACTAAATCTTTAATAGTATGAATTAAATCTTGAATACTATGTAATTTAGAATTTAATAGTTTCAGTAATTCCAAGTTTTCCATTTATAATTTCTTTAAAGTTAATAATTTGTTTTGGGTTATTTAATTCAATCCAGTTTTCTATGACAAACAATGCTTCCCATAAAGGAGCATGAGATAATAAGAATTTTTTCAACATTTTACCATAGGCATGTCTGTATCCCATATCATAATATCTCTCATAAGCCATTACATAAATTTCCTCCTTCACAAGATTTATTTTATCTTCGTGACTAAAGGAATTAAATTTATTCTCATCTGGCTCAACTTCACATCCATCTCTCAATACTTTAGTGTAGGTAGGAGTTATATTAATAAGAGTGTGAAGATAATCATGGTCATGGGGACATTTTAAAGCATTATCAAAGAAGTCTTCAGCTGACATTTTCAAATCACTTCTTTTATTTCTCCCATGATAAGTATTCCAATACTGATATAATTGTAAGAATATATCGTTATTATATTTTACACCTTTCTTAATAAGAAACTGAATATCCCACATATGCTTATCAAAATTAATATCCCAAAATATATGAGACATTTTAAGAGTTAATAATGACTCAGGGGTTATAAAACCATTATAATCATCTAATAGAGACACTAAATCACATTGTAAATATTCAATTTTTTTATTTGTAGATTCTTTAGGAAGATGTAAGTTTACTTTAAATTTACCTTTAATTAACTCACTATCATACATAATATCAATGTCTTTTGGTTCTCTATTAAAGTCAGAGAACCAAAGTTTCATTGCATTAGAACCTATAATTATAGATTTCATTGTTATCTTATTAAATCAGAGCTTTGTCCGCAATAACTTGTAAACTACCTTTAATAACTTCCCTGATACTCTCTCTTGATTCTTCAGGAATCATATCTAAGCCAAATACTTTATCAAAAGCTTCTAGGTCTTTGCACATTGAAGCTGAACCAAAAGTACCCATAATAATAATTTTAGCCATTAATTCACCCGTATTACTACTAAAATTTGACATAATGTTTTTTGTTTATAAGTTTATAATAATTTAATTATTTCTTAGAATCGTATTCAGGATTCATAATCTTTGCACTAAATTTGGATTCTTCATCTCTGACTACAATACCTTCAATAAGATTATCTTTAAAATACTTAATACAAGTATTTTCTAAGTCCTCTCTGCAAGTAAACATTTGTTTAAATACTACTTTACATCTTTCAAAATGCAAGTTGTCAATAATATTATCAAAAGTGGAATCCGGGTGTTTAATGCACATATAATCATCATAATAGTCTGCCCCATAGAATTTAATATTAGGCTCTTCGTTCTTACAAGGATTATTCTTATTACCACTACCTGTAAGACCTTTACCATTAAGTTCTCCTCTCAAAGTAATATTCCAATTATTCTCTTTGCAGAACTTTACTAGCTTATCTAAATACGGTTTACCATATTTTACGAAGTCATTAGTAGATTGCACTTCTTCATAGACACTAAGGTCTATCTTTTTACCGAACCACATTTTAATTTTATCTAAAATACTAGGCTCTTTCTTACCTACAACTTTAGTCTTAGTAAGAGGTTTAAGTAAATTGCGACTACAAATACCATATTCTCCGTTTTTATAGAATAGAGTAATAGAACTACCATCTATTTTCTCTGTACCAATAAGATAAAGAGGAAACTCTATCTTATTCCATAAATTATTAATATTATTTTCATCAGTTCTGTATAAACCTTTAGGAAAGGCTTTACCTGAACCTGACTTAATACCTCCACTTGTCTTCTCTTCTGTAGCTTCCCATTTAGTAATTCCTAAAGATTCAGCTAGAGTATCAATATCAAATACTACATTAATACTATCTAAGTATTCTTCTGTTTCACCAAGAGATATTACTATACCTTGTGAATATACAGGTTGATTATCTCCTCTATGAAGATTAAATTTAATAGCTCTAATGCGTTTATTAGAGCCTAATTTAGACAACTTTTCATCTCCATTAGGTCTAATATAATCTTGAAATAAAGATGTCTCTGAGAGGCTATAATCAGGTTGTATAAACACTACCTTCTCTCCTATATCATATAGGTCTTTTTGAGCTACTACTTCAAAACCGACTTCTTCAAATACAAGAAGCTCTATTTTAGAAGCCTCTTCATCTTTTTTATAAAGCTTTACTTTGTCTTTAATGGTAATTATACTAACAGGATTCATGTTTTATTTTAAATAATAGTTTAGTTAAATGTTCTCTGTAAAATTCTATTTGAAATTTTTTATAATTATCGTTTTTAATATTGAATAAGTTTATTAAATTTTCATCTGATATTTCAAGTAGAATAGATAATATCTGTTTTTCTATATATGAGTTTACCCTCTTTTCGGTTTCACTTTCAGAATAAGTGGTTTCTATTATAAACCTAATATTCCTTTCTTCGAAATTATCATTTCTAATAAACTCAATACTTCCTGTAGATTTTACTATACTTACATTATCATCCTTAATCAAACCTAATTCTTTTAAAACATCGTCAAAGCACTTACTCCAAATGAAGCCTAAGTTTCCTATATCCCATGTTGGGATATATTCTTTTTTCACTGGATACACAGTAAGTACACCTTTTTTCATAATTACACCATTACCGTAATTATAAGGACAGGTAATTAAACATTTTATTCTGATTTCCTTATTATAAAAGCTTTCCTTTAAGCTTTCTAAATCATAGTTTGCAACTATGTTAGCTGATAAGTATTTTTTCATTGCTTCAACTACACTTGCTCTAGTTCTAGGAGAACCTGAATAAATGAATTGAGAATTGATTTTCTTGTAATTAGGTGTACCTACAGTGTTTTTATTTATTATATTCCCACTTTTATCTTTTTTAGCTCTACGAGCATTTGAAATTTTCACATGAGTTATAAACTTAGGAAAATCAATTTCTACTTGAGCCATATTTAGTATTTATTTAAGTTTTTAAAAATGTAATCTGCTGTTTTATTTACACATGTTTTCTCATCTACTCCCCACAATAAAATGTTATCGTGTAAATCCTCAACTAAACCTGTTTTAATATTCACTATTATGGGATAGTAATTAAATACACCATGGGGTTTATGAACTATGTTTATATTTATACCCCACATTTCTGACCAGTACTTAACAATACTCGATGTACAAGTTGTTTCTTGTGGAATCCATTTACCTTTATTTTTCATATCATATTGTTTTTAAGTTGGAGTACATAAATTCTAGTAGTTCCCAAATATTTACTTCTGACTTTGTATAATTGAAGTTATTCTCTGTATTCCATATGAAAATACAAACTTCTCCTTGTGTGTTAAAACTACTTATTCTAGGCTTATAAACTCCTTTACTTTTTAAATACTCTCCTAGTATATTTCTCATATGTTATTTGTTTTTATTAATCGTAAGGTATAAATATCATCCATAACATCACTCCCCCTAGATAAGCAAGTCCGAACCTAACCTCCTCATTCCACCTTGTGATATTAAAATCCGCTTGGTAAAATGATGCTAGTAAGTACATAACTACCAAAACTAAAATAAAACGTAATAATCGTGTTGTCATATAATTGTTTTTGTTTTTGTATTAAATTTTTCAAACCATACTTTTAAAAGGTCTTCAGTTGTTTCTACTTTATTAATAATCATTGCCTCATAAAGTTGTTTACAGTATCCGTGTAGTTTGCTATTCGCTATCCATTCAACAAAGTTAATTATATCTTCTTCATTATAACTTCTTTCAGATTGCCATTTAGCTCCTTCAATAAAACCCTGATAGTAATCATCTTGACCTGATTCATATACCACATTAGCTTTCGATATGCTCTCAGCAGCCTCTTCTAGTTCTTTATTCATCTTATTTCTTTTTAAATTGTTCAATAAACCAATTTGGTATTTCTGTAAAAGTACTTTTATCTTTATTGATAAATCTTTCAACTTGATTTATAATGTTCAAAACTTCTTCTTCACTGTACATTTTTTCAGCTTGATATTCAGCACCTGCAAGAAAATTGTTTATTGATATTTCCCCTTGTGTTTCTGTGATTGCTATATCAGGATGAATATCATTAAAATAAACCCCCCACATTTTTTTTGAGTATTTTTTAGCAGCTTCTTCTAGTGTTTCTTGTTGTTGTTCCATTTTGCAATTTTTAAACATTTTATTAAACATTTTATTAAACTTTTCTTCAGATAAAGGTGAATTAAAAGAAACCGTTTCTCCTTTATGATTTTTAACTTTTATATACTTGGTAGCAAAATAATATGGAGATTGTTGACATTTAAGTATTTCTCTGTTTCGTTCTACTCTTGGTTGTATTTCCATATTAAATTATTTAGAACATAATCAAATGCTGCCGAATATGCTTCTTGAGGTGTATCAAATTGTTTTCCGAATTCATTATCTATTTTCCATTGAAATTGTTTATCTGATTTCCAATAACAAATCTCAATAAAAATACCATGATTAACTCTTAACCATTCCACTACTCGCCATTGTTCAGGAGCATAAACTCTATAACAGTCTTTTAATCCAGACTCTTTTGAAGTTAGCAATAAAGAGTAATGGTAATATTTTTCACATTCTATATCCCAACCTTTTTCTTTAAGTAAGTTAGCTTGTTTAAAACTAACGTATATTGGTTGTATTTTCATATTTATATTATATTTAGTTTACAAATATCTCTTATTGTGTAGTCATCATTTCGATCTGACATGTTTTTCAGATATTCATAGGTAGGACTAAAATCGAATGGATTAATTCCAACAGATAAATCCAATTCTTCAATTATTTTTATTACCTCGGGGTTATCGGATACAAGTTTAATATCCTCTTCATCGAGAACACCTACCACTTCACTATGTTTCCCGCAAATCTCTCCAAAATAGATTGGTATTTTCTTTTAGAAAAGAGTTTTCACTACTTCCTGATCTTCAATGAAAACACCAATTATATTCCCACCTCTTTTAATAAAAATATCCATTTTATAAACAGCTTTCATAATTTCCTAATTTCAGTTAAAATGTCATATTATCTTTTAATATCTTAATTATTTCTTTTAAACAAGCAAGTATTGCTTGATTGTGGGTATCATAAACCCATTCTCCAGCAGGAGCATCAGGATGAGATGTAATATAATTATCCAATAAACCAGTATAATTATATAAATTCCAATTATACCCCCATGTGTGGTCTTGCTGAGAACACTCATAGCTTATAGTATAGTGGATGTTATACTTCTCTCTAAACCAATTAAATGCTTGTGACCAAAGTGGAGCTAATACACTATATTCACCGTGATTCACATATTCAGCTATATGTAATCTTTTACCTGCGTGATAATAAGCCCCTAAACAAGGCTCATCAAACCCTAATTCTTCAAAAATTAATGCTTCTTCATAAGGTATAAACTCGTTTTCAACACACATATTTGTATAGTTTAAGTATTACTTTTTATTTCTGAGCAATATTCACAAATCATTCTATTTTGTTCACGACTTGATCTTTGAGTTACCCATTTATGATCTCCGCCATTCAAGCATGGAGCTTGAAATGTATTATGATGAATAGTAATATATGTAGTGTACACGAAATATTGCCCACAATGAGGGCATTCTCTATCTCTTAGTTCATCCTCGCAGGTATAATTTTCAGAGTCAATTTTTACTTCCTTTTCACAATATGGGCATTCAGTAAACATGGTATTTGGTTTTTGATTTAAATAAAGTTAATTAATTCACGAAAATTATCAATACCATATTGTTTAGAGTAGTCAAAACAATCTTTTTCTGATAAGTTCTCATGTGTATGATAATATGTTATGTTATGTTTGAAAGCTTCTCTCATAGCATAAGTTATACCCGGTACATCGTTGTCGTAAAATAATACCACTTTAAATGATGGTTTTAATTTTTCAATATCTTCTGCTTTTAATATATTACCTTCAGCACTAGGATATAAGCTATTATATCCACATTCATGTAGTACCATAGCATCTTTACATGATGATGCTATAAATACCACTTTCTTTGAGTAGTCCAACAGATTCCATCCATTGAGACCACTTTTCATAGTACCAGACCACTTATATTTATTATTAAACGGTCTGTAATACTTTTCTCCCATATCTCCCTTAATAAGATAACAAGGATCAGCAGAATCATACTGATATATTTTACTTTGATGTTCATTTGTGATGTAGTAAAGCTCTCTTACAGGCTCTACATTGAATTTATTCAACGTAGTTAGAGTAATTCCTCCACTAACCCAATAGGCTTTATCTAAGTGGTTATATTCTCTTTTAAAAGAACAATACTTAAACAAAGGTTTTGTTGGAATTGAAGTAATTGGTTTATATTCAGGTTTAACTTTAGATTTAATAAGTTTAACTACACTATTGAAATCTAAGTTTAATTTTTCTTGAAGGAGGGCGTATATGTCTCCAGATTTACCTCTAGCGAAGTCCTTCCATAATATTCTACTATTTTTAGTATATACAACAAAACTTGGAGTTTTGTCTTGTCTTAAAGGTGAAGATATAGCCTTATTGAATTTAATATGGGGGAAAAATATCCCCCATATCTCTATTTCACTTATTTCAGTTATATCTTCTTTATTTACTTTTAATTTTATACTTCTGAAATCATACATTTATTTCATTTCAAGTTAGAACTACCAATAATGTGACTACCATCACCACTGGAATGATTAGCGGTAAAAATACCGCTAACCAACTCAGAGTAAAAAACGAAAACAACTTCAAGGTGAAAAGTGTTAGAAAAAATAACAAACAAAAACAAATAATTGTGTTTACAAAAAGCATATAGTTTTAATTTAAAAAGGTAAATCATCAGATGATGCTTGGGTTTTAACTGGAGATTCTGATTTCTCCATTTGTTTCATTACTTTTCGGAGTTCTTTAGCCTCTTCAATATCTTTAAGTTCACTTTCAGAGAATTTAAGTTTTGTTTCAACAACATCAATATTCTCAGCCCAGCCATTGAAATAGTTAGGTGTGTCGGTATATATTTTGTTGTTGTACTTAGGTACAAGCTTAACTCTTAGTTTATTACCGTTAAGCTTAGAAAAGAATCCTACCATACTTTCAAGATTAGTGAAAGTTTGATTTTGGATGTTTTCTGCTGGAATAATTGCAGAAAACAAATGCAGGAATCGTTTCATATCTTTTTCTGCCTTAGCTGCATCAGTAGCTTCAAAGAATCGTTTTTTGAATACTCCATTCTCATTTGAGAACACAACATCCATAGCATTATACGGATTCCCTTCTTTGTTAGTCTCAGATACAAATGATACATTAATTTCTACTTCATGGATACCTGATTGCAAAGATTTAACTTTGTCTGAAACTTCTGTTGTTGTCTGAATTGGATTAAAATTGTACATGTGTTAGTAATTAATAGTTAATAATATTTTTAAATTTTTTGTAAAATAAAATAATATAAATCATTAAAGCAATAAATTATGAATAATAATCTTCTATTGTTTTAATAACTTCAACTAAGTCATTAGGAATTTCTGGAGCAAACATCCCCATAGGACTCTTTGCTGTATTAGTTCCATCACTTTGAGTACTAAATAGATACTCATTAGTAAGTCCCTTCTTTTTAACAACAGTGTATAAAACCACTGTGAATAGGGACTCTAAAGTAATATAAGTGTCAATAGCTTTACCTACTGTTTTAGCCTTGACAACCTTATTACCCGCCGCATCAGTGTCTACTTCACTATGAGTCAAAAAGACTACTGTGAGGTCTTCTCTGGCTTCTTTTACAGTGTTAATCACTGTGGTTATTTGCTGAAAGATGTCTTGAAACTTCTTAAAGCCTGATTCCTGAACACGTCTTCCGTATTCATTACTCATAACAGCTTGAAAGTCATCGATCACAATAACTTTAATCTCAGGTTTATCCTGAGACACATGTTTAATAGCTTTAGCAATTCTATTAGCATCATCAGAAGAAAACATATTCCCAGTTTTCTTCTCGGGGTTATACTCAGTGTAATTAGTTTTCCATCCTTTAAAAGGAAGTGGTTTTTTCAAGACGTTTATCCAGAAAGTACTTTTTGGGTTTAAGTTTCTACCTGAGGTGGATTTCCCACTACCACTAGACCCAATAATCATTATTTCTTGTGCCATTGTTAAAATTTTAAAGTTGAATAGTTTATTTTATCTATTGAAGGTAATTCAAAGAAATGTCCCACTTCTCCTACATATCCCAAAGGCAGGGTTATATCAGCTTCCCCATCTCTATTAGCTAGGATATGGAGACTTCTGAAGTTATTACTGAGTTTAGTAATATCGTAAGGATTTCTTTCGGGAAACTTTTGAATATTATATTTAGCTGGATTGAAGAGTGCTAAAGTTAGGTTGGACAATTTTGTTATCATAAAGGCTCTTTATCCTTTATCTCTGCATTTTTTTGTTTTTAGGTTATATATGCAGTTCAGACTATCTCTTAATACTATTAAGATTTATGGATTTAAATCATAGTATCTCTCGCACTCTTGGATATTTCATCTTCAACTCCACTTGTTAAGATTACTTTATCTAGTCGTTGTTCCTTTATTATATTTCTATAATACTTGGATAAGGGTTACCTACCTCTAGGCTTTCCCAGATTCACGAGATTACGTGACTACATGTAATTTATAATACATAGAAGGAATAATATATTCTTTTATTAAATTTTCAAAAAGGTTTTTGGATTTTACACAAATATAAATAGTTTTATTTTTTCTTATAGTTGAGTATATACCCCAACTAAAAAGTTTATTTTTTAGTTTTTCCAAACTTATATAATCAAAACAGTTTGTAGAAAGACAATAACTATGTTTACTCATATAACCATCATCCATAAATAAAACAGCCAACGAAAGAGGAGTAAATAAATCTAATATCTCATCACTTATATACTTAATACCATTCTTATAAAATAAAGGATAATATTTATTTAGCTGAGGATTAGATTTAATTCTAGCAGAGTAGGATATATAGAATTTTCCATTTCGTGGATCAGTGGTTTTTCTTTTCCTTTTTTTACACTCTGAACAAAGATTTTCTAATTCTTTATGTTTCCAAATAGCATACTCCATTTGTTTTTCACCTTGTTCAATCTTACCAAAGCAGTTAGTATAGTCATTATTTAAATAACCATCTCCTAAAACATGACCTATAAAGATTTCCTCTTGTCTTTTAGTTAAACAGATAGCAGGGTTGTACTTTTTATTAGTAGTTGTTAGATTATACTTTTTTCTTAATTGATAAATCCACGTAGAATTTATCCCCGTTATATTTGCAATTTTATAATCAGATAAATCTTGATTTACGTAATACTCTAACGTTTCCTTACTAATAGAAGATGAATATTTAAAATTACTAGTTAATCCTAAACTAATTCTATATTTCCTTACACTTTCTGTTGATACCTGATATATTTTACCTATCTCAGAATCATTTAAACCTTTTTGATAATTTTCTAAAAATTCTTCTTTATCCCAATCTATTTTTTTCATGTTATATTGTTTTATTTTTATTTATAACATGAGCATTATATATTTTGTTCCTTATCACGAACTGTGTATTTAGAATCACCGAAATCTGATAAAATAGGGAACATTCTACCTAGTTTAACTCTTTCTGGAGAGCTTATATCAGCATTTAATTGCTGAACTACCACAGGTATAATACCAAATAGATTTCTAAGAGCTACTAAATATTCACTCATTTTATCTATGGTTTCTTTGGTGTTAAACCCACGTTCTTTATCTAATAGGGCTACGTGATCTATAACTACTATATGATAGTGGTTACTATTTTTAGGAATAAATCTTAGTATTCTGAATTTTTCTTTACCTTCATGGTTTACATATTTCTCCCATAAAACAGTACCTTTATCGTTTTTAGATTCAAACATATTATCTTGAATATGTTTCTTTTCTCCTTTTATGTACTGATTTATCAGATGTTTATAAATCCCTGTAGGATTTTCTTTACTGTCTGAAAGTTTAAGATAATCTTCCATTTTATCAAAATACTCTCTAAACTCCATAATAACTTCATAATCCTGCGATGTAAGAGTAGATTTCCCTCTGGAAAGAATATCATTAATTGATAGCTTTATACCATAGTCTTTGTATACTTTGTTGGCTATAGCTTTGGTTATTTTATTTACTTTGGATATTTCTAAACTGAAATAATCAATTTCTAAAGTCATTTTGTCTACATTGTCTTCAGAAACTATATAATCATATGGATTAAATAAAAACATCTCATCTGTAAAACTAGTTTTACCAACCTTACTTTCTGCTCCTATTAAATAGTATGTACCCCTTTGTATATTAGGTACATACTCTAACAGCTTTGAGAAACCATGAGGTATACCTTTATTTAAACCTTGTTTACCTTTCTGTATTTCTTCTAGTACAATATCAAATAATGTCATTCATCAAGTAGTAAATTTAAATTAAAAAATAATAAATAATAAATATTTGCAACAAAGGCGTAGGCTATTAAATCTTTTGCTATTAATAATAAATATGTATTTGAAATAAATCCTATTATTAATAATACTGAAATTATGTTTCTTAAAGTAATCATGGTTAAAATGTTATAGTTACAGTTTCATGGATTTTTTTTAACTTATAAGACTCCATATCCATCGCCGTAATGGCGAAGTAGTCTAACTCTGATGCTGAGGCATCTATGAGAATACAACCCATTACTGTTTTACTTATCGTTTTCATCGGTATGACAATAGTATCATCATAAGCACGATATTTTCTAAATAATACTAACTCATCAAATGTTACTACCTCATTATTAGTTACTTCTATTTTCATAATTTTTTATTTTATTTCATTATTAATTTTCTTTATTAACATCTTTTAAACTTTCATAATGGTGGATAAAAGTAATAAACACAACACTCTCAATTCCAGCCGCCATTATAAAGCCAACAATATAAGAAGAAAAATCTAAAATACCATTGATTAATCCAATCACATTCACCAACGCCCCAAATATAATAATAATTATAAAAATGATGTTCAAAAATTTATATTTCATTTTTTTTAATATTTAAAGTTTATAATATTTTTTGATTCCAATTATCGTTATTAGTAACTTCTGTTTTTGCTAATTCACAGTACATAGCTAATGTACTACCTATACCATCTTTATAAATAAAGTTTATAGGGTTTAATATATATTTCCCAAAATCATTTTTATTTTCATTGTAAAGGTATAATTCTGTACCTTTAATTATTTCTTCTTTTGTGTAATTATAATTTTTGAAGAATACTGAAAACATTTTATTTAGGTCTTTATTATGAGCAAATAATAATCTTGATCCAGCCCTTTGAGGAAACAAGGCTAAGAACTTATCTGAAAACTCATTATCAACTTCCATATCTAGCTCAAATACTTGACTTGTAACCTCAAATCTTTTCAAGTATCTTTCATTAGGTCTGTTGTTATTAATCAACAGACCTTTATCGACTAAGTCTTGTATTTCTGAGTCTGATAATTTAAAAGAACTATTACTTAACTGAAATAATATAGACTCTAAACCGTCTTTTATACAAAGCATAAAGACGTACTGGTTGGGGGAAATATTTAGACTTAATAAAACAGAAGGACTTATTATTAAGTCATTTTTTGTCATTTGGAGTTTAATTTAAATTGATTTGCAATTAATGGTAATTCATCATCCCATTCTTCAGGGGAAAGGTAATCGTGTAGGTATTGTAATTTATCTAATAAATGTAATTTTATACTGTACTGGTCTTCTCCTAGAATCTCCTGTAAAACTTCAATGTTACGTATATTTTTATACTCCATTGAACAATGGTAGTCTTTATCTGGAATGAGACATCCTACAGCACATGATGTACCATTCATTCCTCTATATAAACAGTATCTGGTCACTTTATTTACCGACCTACATTTCTGAGTTTTTAAATGAAGAGATACTTTATCAAATATTTCTTGTAGTGTCATCATGTTATATCATTTAATAATTTAAATATATGAGTAATTAACTTAACATCAGCGTTTAACCTCGCCGTTTCCTTTTCTTTAATAGTAAATTTTGAATTTCTTTTATCGAAAACAAGAGATTCTGAATAATACTTATTCCAAAGATTCCCAAATTCAGTATCTCTACTTGTTCCGTTTAGAAACTCAGCTAATCTTGTAATGAGTGGTTCTTCCATTTAAATACGTTAGTATACATCAACTCATGTAAAAGTTCTCTTTCTTCTAACTCTAATGAAAGTTCATCATCTATTATTAGATTTTTAATTTCTAATAATGATATATCTTTATTACTATGAAGAGACAATAAGAATCTTTTATCCTCCAGATTACAGTCTCTGTAAAATTTAGATTCTAATATTAATTCATTATGATGCTTCTCAATAATATCCTGTTTACTCTCTTTTCTGATTCTAAACATTTTTTTAAAAAGCTTTTTCATAACAATATAAATTTTTTAGTTGAATTTATGATTAACTACTAATTCATCTTTAGCTTCTATACCCCAAGCAGTTAAGATTAGGTAATATTTATTCTTTTTAAAGATCACAGGTTGTAATACAACAGGGTCTTCTATTTTAATATCTGAAATCTTGAATTTTTTAATTTCAGATTTAGTCATATTAAAGTCAGATAAAGGAGCAACTATTTCTAAAGGTAACTTTTTTTTTTCTATATAATTACAACGGTACTTTTCATATATATCACGGAAACATTTTCTTTTTATGTCCTCGCAATAATCCAAGTATGTTTCCTTGTCTGTAAGCGTGGAGAAGTTATTGGAGAAGTCATTCGAGTATACTTTTATATAACCAAAATCATCATCTCTCATCTTAAAAGATTCAATTTCAGATAAGTTTTTATCTGGTATTTCTCCCACGTATTTAGAGATTTCTCCATAAACAAGATTATATTTCTCACATATTCTCGTTACGGATTCCTCAGTGATAAACTTATTATTTGGGTAATACATAGAAAAATAATTGATAGCTTCAATAAGCTCTTTATTTTTTCTATTAATATTTTTAGCTAGTGATATTTTTTCTTTTTCCATATTACCTAGTTTTACTTCTTTTGTTGAAGTAGCTCCGATTTTTTCTAGTCTGTCTGATTTTGAAATTAGATTCGAATCTATATCTATTGTTTCTTCTAAACTAGCTAATTCTTTAAGTATATTAACCTCATTGAAAAATGTTTCATGTATTTCTTTAATGATTTTTTGTTGATCTACAGGAAATATTTTATTTTTTATTTTATCTAATACTTTCATAACAGTTAAGTTAAAGTTTCTAAATATGAAAAGTAATCTTTTAATATTTTTTCTTGGAACTGAAAATTATCCTCAATTAATATTTCATAACAAACTTCTGATATAGCACATTCGTCAATAATATTTTGAAAAGTGTATTCCGTATAACCATGATCTTTATATGAAACATTGATTATCCTTACCTTTATATCATATGTATATTTAAACCTGACAGTTTCATATAGATACTGCAAACCATGAGAATCAAGAAAATTAGTATTACCTATCTTAGAATACCAATCCAAGAACTCATTAATTGATTTTGGAGTATTGATACGACAATACTCCAAAACATTTTTAGCTGATTTTTTACCCATTACAACGTTTTTTATATTGTTTAAACATGTAATGCTCCCTTTTTTTTTTTTGACTTCAAGGTTTGTTCTTGACAGAAAGTCAGAACCATTAAACACAGGATAAATTTAATAATTAGTTTCATAGAAATTTTGGAGGTTCGTTTTTATTATCTAATGTAATATAACTCAAGGTCAAAAACACAAAGTGTAACCATGAGAGTAAAGCTGACTTCAGATTGAAAATCACTGTAGTCCAATTATAACCTTCCATCTTGCGAAATAACCACCTTTGATGGTAATAGGCAGCAAACACCCCTAATAAATAGAATAAAATCATTATGTTAGTTAATTAAGTTTAATAGTTTCAAATCGTTAATAAAATCTGATAATTTGACCTTACTTACTAGTATTTTGGAGGTCTGTACTCCACTAGAAATAGATACTACAACAGTATCTATTTCCTCTGTTTCCTTTACAGATAAGGAAACATTGAAGTCTAATACTAAAGATAACATTTTCCTTATCTTTTCTTTATTTGGTTGCGTCATGTGAATACTATGGTGTAATTTCAATTAAAAATTTCTCTGTCACTCTTACGTAATCTGCGTATCTAAAGTCTTCCTTTGTTAAATAATAAAATGCTATTTTATGACTTAGTAACCCTACACACTTGAAAGCTAAAGGGTCGTCATCGTCTTTACTTATTATAAATACGATACAACCAGTAGTGGTGTCTTGTATTACATCGTTAATTTTGAGGTCTTCAAAGTTAACACGGTCTAGTTGTTTTTTTTACAATTTCTACTTTCATATAAATTCTTCAGGTTTATAAATTAAATTAATATTTAGATTATTTAAAAAATTAGAAATAAATGAATAGTCCCATACTTTATCCACAAGTAAATGATCGTGTACTTGTTCGTAGAAGCATTTAAATATTTTGTTTACATCCTTTCCTTGGTCATTAAATGAAAATCTACCTATAGTGCAAGAAACAATATACATTCCTTCTTCTATAGTGTAAAACATATTAACTATGTAATTTCTATGCATATTGATTATTTGTTTTATGTGAAAAGTTTAATTTGCGAATCCTCTATAAATTCAATTATCTTTCTACATTGATTGGAATAATAACTCCTATCAACATTAGATAAATGAAACTCGGTGTGTTCTATTTTATTTAGAACACATACTTTTTGATCTTTCTCAATAGCTATTTCTTTTGATTTGGATGATACTGTAGTTTTATTTCCAAATAAATCTAATACTTCACTACTTTCTTTTATTTTAGCTTTTTCTATTTTGACGAGGTAACCTAATGATTTAGACACATACCATCTATTATTTTTTTGCATAGATTTAATTTCAATAGTTTTCTTGTCATTTAAATACCTATATTCAGTGGTGAAATTATTACCTACCTTTACAGATTTAAAAAACATGTGAATATCATCACATTTTTCTATTGTTTTCTCTACAGGTATATTATTAATGAAATATTCTTTTAAAGTTAGTGGTATAATAGGGTAATTATATCCTTTTTTAAGAGAATTATTAACCACAAATAAACCTTTCTCTTTAGCTTCTTTACCTTTCGGTTTAATGATGTAGTTATTAACATCCCTAATTATACATTTTTCATATTCAGTGTATTCTAATTCTATATTGATAAAAGATTCAAAATCCTTACATAACTGATAAAAATGAGATAATTTACTTTTATGTATTTTTGCCGTTAAACCATCAGTATTCAAATAAAATACATGAAAACCATTAGAGTATAGTATATCCAATAGTTTTGTAATAATTAATTGTCCATTCACTGTTGTTTTAAAGGCGCATGCATCATCCTTTAGCCAGAAATACATGCTTCTGAATAAACCGAATACACTATTAATAGAAATCTTTAATCCTTCAGCTTTAGTCTTTTGTCCATTTTTCTTGGCTAATAGCCGGTCATTAATCATTCTTTTAAATAATGGAATGAAGATTGATTTATCTAAGTGAGCAGGGCATATTTCATTATTAGCTATGATTTCAGGATAAAATGATCTAAAGTCAATATCAATGATAACAAAATTATCATCCTCTTCTATAATAGTGGGTTTTTTGTAGAATCCGTGAATACCTCCAAGACCATAGTCTATTTGTACTCCATCTAAGCATAGGTGATTAAACTTATTTAGTTTTCGTTTACCTTTACTTTTCTCGTTTGTTTTTAATACACTAAGCTTCTGTGTCTTTAATTCCTCATAAAACTGCTTTATCTCAGGTGTATTGAACTCAAAATCATAAAGTAATATATCAGAGACTTTAAGTTTATCGAAGTCTCTATGAGTCCTTAATGAGCTTAATTCTTGATATGATAAACCAGATGCTTCGGTGTATAGTTTTGTTAATATCTTCTTAGCTACACCTGTGTCAGATTCACTAAGAACATTAACTTTATATTCTTTTGAAATTTCATTTCTCAACTCAATTTCATTTCTCAAGTAATATAATAAGTCTAATGTTATAGTAACATCATTTAAGTTGTAATCTAACAATGAAGCCACTTCAGCTTCATCATATATCACCTCATCAAAATTTATAGGTGAATCTAATATACTCTCTGATTTAATGTTTACAGCTACCGATTTTAGTCCACGCTTTAATTTATCAGGAAACAATATCCGCATCAAATCTATGGATTTAAAGTACTTTCGGTATTTTAGTTCACGAATATGATCTGGTAACTCTGTTTTTTGAGCAGCTATTATATTTTTTGAAAGTTTATATAACTCATTATTTAATACAGGATAACCTGTATTATGAGTTTCTATAATATAATTCAGTATTATGTTATCATAGTTAGTTGTATTGTATCCAACCATGAAATTTACACTTTTAATGAAAGATATTAATTCATCAATTTGATTAATATCCTCCCATTTAACAAAGGATATATTTTCCTTTGTGACGGTGTTTTTAAATATAACAGAGAAAAAGTTAGGAAGTACTTCTACGTCAAATACATATGAATTATTCATATATTCAATATATTAAATTAGTAATAAATCTAACTCTAACCAATCCAACAAGAAATCCCAACTGCAATCTTCAAATTGTATTGCTTCTACTGATAACCACTCATCTTCTATCTCTTTTATGTTTATGCTCATCTTGCAGTGATTAAGGTTAATAATTCTTTTTCTTTACCTTGATGTAATAGACTTTTAATTTTTTCAAGTATTAATTGTTGTACTAAAGTGTCTGTTTTTATGATACACATTGTATTACTGTCAAACTCACCATAATTACTTAACTTAAACAGAACATTATCAACTTTGGAAGCATAATAAACTATGCTTTCGTTACTTAAATAATGTTCAGCTAAATAATCGGCAAATTCTTCTTGTTCATAAACATTTAAATATGCCTCAACTAAAGCCTTTAATACATCTATCTTCTCATGGTCAGGAACATCTTTAAACTTCTTATATATCTCATTCATATTCAAAAAAAAACATTAATAATTACCAAATATATATCCTTCCTCTTCCCAATAATCATAACTCAAATCATCGGCGAATTTCTCATAATCAATGTAACGTTCTAGAAATTCTGGTATAGTATGACATTCATGCATCATATGCATAGCAAAATCTAACATAGACTCCCATTCACCTCTATATGATTCATAAAAAGCTTCCTCACTCCAAACTGACGGATCATTGTTCAACCAAATAATATAAGCTGGTTGGTCTCTTACTGTTAGCTTATTATATACCTCAAGAACCTCAAAGAACTCAGGATTTAGTTGATTTTTCTCAATGAAATGGGAATGAACATCTTCATAATCAACAACATAAGGATAACCATACAATCTCAATGGATTACTGAGATAGTCCTCTAGTAAATCCTCATAGGTAGAATAATCATTGAGATTAAACCACTCTGTTTCATTATTATCCAATTGTACTAAAATACATGCATTTTCAAAGTTCATTTAATTATTATTTAAATTTGTAAAATCTTTACTTACTCGATTTAAATACTCTTTAGATAATAATTTAAGATTATTATCTATATGAGCAATAAATATCTCTTTCACTTCATTACTCATGTTTGAGGGTAACGAACCATATTTACACATTTTACTTTTGTTCATTAAATTTAGTATAGTTGACATATCCATACTAACTAAGTCTTCTTGGCTAATTATTTGTAGTTCTATTTTCATTTATATAACGTTTAGCAAATTCCTCTTCTACCAAAAATTTAATTTCTTCCTCATTAGTCATTATGAAATGTTTATCATAACCATCCCATATAATCAATGTTTTTAATTTACCAGCTTTAAAAGCCTTTAATAAGCAATCCCAAGTACCATTCGATTTTCCGTCCCACACAGCTATTATCTCATCTGACATATTTACTATAGTGGTATTTCTTTCCAATGGTGCTATTTTTGGGTGATGAACTTTATAATCTGGTGCTATAGATGTGATTTTAATAATTTTATTAAAAGATTTAAGAAAAGCCGAAGCTAGTCTGTCTACCCCATAAGCATTCCCATGTATAAGTTCACTTATATCATCTATTTTCCCTAACAGTATTGCTTTCAAATAAAAGGGTAAATACGTGAAATCCCTTGATCCTGTTATCCCTAGTTTCATTTTAGTAATTATAAGTCAATCATTTAATATTTTAAACTAAGTCGTTTGGTTCTATACTATAGTCACCAATAGGATATGATGTATACTTGAATTTTTTATTTTCATCATAAATTGTAATTTCTGTTGATACCTGTATACAGTGAGTGTCACCTTGTACATCTACGTCTATTGACGCATTATACTTAATTAACAAAGCACGTAATTCTTTTTTAAATTCTTCGATTTTAGTCATATTAGTCATATTAGTTGATTTATAATTAATTGAAATAAAACAGTGTAATCTAATATAAACTACACTGTTTAGTACCCAAAGTTAGATAAAATCTAACTTAAACCAAATGAATCTTTATTTTTATACTTGTGCATCTGCTGGTACAAATAAAGTGGAAGTTGGAACATCTACTTTATTACGTGATTTCTCACGTTGCTTGAATACATTAGCCACCTTTGTATCCCAATCACTGCTTGTTGTATTACCAAATACTACAGTGGTATCTACTGTGACTCCTTTACCATCAATTAAGTATTCCTGCACTGAAGAAGATACAATATCGCCTTCAAAATAAGCTCCTACTTCTTCAGCATAACCCAAGTCCATTTTATTGTTTATATTATTCTCCCACAAAGTAATATTTACAGATTTACGTTCTGCATTAACAGTAATATCACCTAATATAGGATGATGAATCACAGTAGATGTAATGTTAGCAAACTCTACTACTTTGTAATTTTTTCCATTTTTAGCGGATACTTTTACTTCACTTTCTGATACCTTTTGAACTAACTTTCTCATAATGTTTAAATTTAAATTTGAATAAATAAATTAAACATGGTTTTACAGGATAACCATGAAACCTTTTTATTTATTAATACTGAAAAGTATGTGACAAATAATTCTTACCTTCAAGTTCTTTACAGAACTTCGTAATTTCATCTGGTGAAATTCTTATTTTTTTATTTGACTTATTAGGATAGATAAAACTATCAGCAAAATTTTGCATTACTCTGGTACTACCATCTTTTCTTTTAATTTCTACAAACATGTTTTTGTTATTTAATAAATGAAAGATTAAAAATATATTTATTGAAGAATCATTATTGAATCACTAGTGATTTTACTTGATTAATATTAAGGTTACACTCACTTAATACCGTGAATATGTTACTGTTACGTTTCATTATAACCCTATGCTCAGAATCATCTTCTTTAAGTATTATTGAACATAGTACATAATCTTGAGACGAGAATAATAATTTTGATTCAATAGTTACAACTTTGTCTTTAATTGTGACATCTGAGACTTTCATTAGCTTAGATGTAGCATTTAATTTAATCATCTCTTCTTTTGCTTCCTTATAAGTTGGAAACTTATATGTATTTCCCTCATGTTTGAACTGAAAATATTCCAATTCAAAAAAACAAAAAAGACATTTCGATGTGATTAATTTTCTTTTTTCCATGATTGATTAATTTTATATGAATAATAGTTATTTAAACAATGATTTACGTATTGTAATCTCAGAAATTCTATATTAGGAAATAAGTAACTTATATCTTGGTGTAATATATGACCATTTATAAGTATATCTCCATTGTCAAAAACACTACCTGTGATATTATTTGCAGAGAAATTGACATATTCTTGTTTTACTGATAGTTTGTCTTCCCACAATATATCAGTGAAAATCACCTTTTTTAATTTAGTATAAGCCAAATGTAATTTCAATAACTCAAATAGGAGGATCACTATGATTCCTCCTATTCCATATAACATCAAACTCATACGAAAGCCTCTTTTAACTTAGAACTAAATTGAGCTTCTTTTGTGTCTTTGATTGTTTGCTCTACTTCTTCTAAACTTAAAAGATAATCTACTACTGCAACAAGACCTTTATATTGGTCTTGCTTAATTTCTTTTTCCGAATAATGTTTATATGCCATAGAACCTATGCGAGTATTGTCTTCGAATAGTCTTTCTACTTCTTTTAATTCTGAAACACTATAACCAGTTAATGTTATAGCTTCGATTGCTCTTTGCCTTGCAGAGCTGGATAAATAAAAATCATAACCAATCAGTCTGTACCATGACCTATTATCAAGGTCACATTTGAACTCAATAAAACCATATTCATCTATGCGGCGTGTCACTTCTGCGTTTAACGCAGATGCTACTATATTACCTACAGCACAAGCAGTACAAGAATTTTTCGCTAACGTATTGTTATTATACGCATCTAATAGAGCATTATATGCTCTTTCAAATCTTTCTGAAAACATAATGTAGATTTTTAAAAGTTTAAATTGATAATTGTTTTATAACTTTATTTTTAACCGAAAGATACTCTTCTTCTGTTATGTCAATTGCTCCCAGTATAACTGTAGATGTATCACGGACTATCCGATAAAGTTGATAGTCCCCTTCGTCATCATCACACATGATTGCTTCATAGTGAATGACTCCATTTATTAACTTATTTTTGTAAACATAGGATAATCCATGAAATACTCCTTTATAGACCACACCGCCTTCTGTTAGTTCAGAATTATGGATACGTTCTTTTAAAAGCTCCATTCTTATTTTTAATTCGTTCAGTTTATTTCTCAACTCTCCTATTTGATTTTCAATTTGTTTTTCTTCAATCTGGAGGTTTTCTAATTCTAATTTATTATCTAATCTCATTGTAATAATATGGTTAACCTATACACCATAAGGTTTTAAAATTCATATTAAACAGAGTAAATTAAGTTATTACGTAAAGCTAAAACTTCAAAATGACTTTCCCATTCATCAACCGATGCCATATCATGTATACCTTGAATATCATTAAGAAATCCCATATCTACATCTTTTTCAAAAATTTCAAAGATTTCAGGATAATAGGATTCTAATTCAAATACATTATCTCCTTCCATAACACAACTATAAAGATTATCTGGTATAAATATACCTATAAAACATTTAGTTCCATTATTTCCACGATAGGCGCATATAATACCTTTAGATTTACATCCTTGTTTACGAGCATGGTTTACAACATCGTTGAATACTTCTTGTTTTGATTTTTTCATGTGATTTTACGATTTCCTATACATCGAGAGGTGTTTATTTAGTGGATATTCTACCTAAGATATAACATACTATAATGCATAGTATTAAATAACCTCCAAATCCCATAAGTATTTAGTTTAAATTTTTAAGCTTTGGTTAAGAAATTGTTTCCACTCAAAGTTGGTCATATATAACCATTCATCTTCTATTTCTCCAGTGTGTCCCTTATCATCTGTGAACAATAACCCCTCTTTGGTGCTAACTATAAATAAAAGTTCACCGTAGAAGTTACCTCCAAATACCCTTAAATTATAGGCATCAGCTTTTGGTAAAGGATTATATTTAAAACTTCTCCATATAATTTAATTAGTTTAAAGTAGCATAATCAATACAAATCTTACCATTTATGTCTTTTAAGACAATGTAGTTATCACCGTTTTTTATCAGATATTCAGCATTTTGAGCTGAAGTCTGACCTAGGTATCCGTTAGCATAGTGTCTTATTAATCTTTCTATTACAGACCTAGACACTTTTCCTGAATGTGGATGCACTATGGTTAAACCATAGAATGTAGTTTTTATTATATTGCTCATACTAGTAATCTTTTACTACTAGCTTTTTTATTTCGAATGTACCTACCATGTAGGGTTTACATTCTATGTAGTCCCAAGCTGCCCTATGTGACTGAAAAGCCTTGGCTCTAGTAAAATCTATATCGCAGTTTGGGTAAACCTTATTGTTAAGAGGATTTACGTAGAATCCTTCACTAACATAAATATTTTTATTATCACAGATAACATATATCACTTTCATAATATTGATTTTGTTTAAGATACAAAAGATGTAACTCCTATTATTCTACCCTTTTCATCTCTTATCACACTGGATGGATCAGTATTAGGAGCTATTAAATCTGATCTGTCTATAGCTGCTTCTAATACCAGTGATGATACAATATAAACTATATCTGTAGAAGGACTCGGTAACCCTTCAATATGTCCAGTATATATTCTATCTACTATAGGGACACCTAGAGTTTGACTTTTAAACGGGTCAATCAAATGATTATACTCTACCTTAGGTGTTCCGAAAGTATTACATTCACTTGGGAATGATTTAATTATACTTTCACCATCTCGGGAATACAATACTACTTCATGTGGGGTTAAATTTATTAGTCTCATGTTATTTTATTATTTAGAGTTTTTAATATTTTGAAGTAATTCTATCCAACTATTTAGTTGGATAGAATTAAATAATTATTAAGCACAATATTCTATAGTATCAATGTAATTAGTACTTTCTTTACCTTCTTCAGCTTTCTCTTTAGAGTCAAAAATTATAGTGTATATAAATGAATCCTTAGAATTATTATACACGTTGATCCAATACGCTTTCTTTGGTTTATAATTAAATAACTCAAATGAATAACGTATTGAGGCTTGTTTTACTCCCTTATCGTCTATAGATGTCACCAAATATTTATTAGGATCACCTTCCATATCATTGCAGTACACAGTAACAATAGTACATTCATTAGTACATACTGGTAAACCTGATTCTGGATTATACCGTAACCATATATAGTCTTTGTTATTTATCTTGTTCATTTTTTATAAAGTTTTTGTTTTTAGTTCTACAAATATTTTAATATTATTAGCAACTTCTTCTTTAGTTGCATTTTCACTAAGAATACTTCCTCCATATATATCAGGTTTTTGACCTCTAGCGTGAAACAAATGATTTTTTTCATTACGACTCAACCCAAAGAAACTATGTATGGAGTGAAGAATTCCAATAGACATTCCAATTAAAACAGGATATGAGGTAATAGGGTTAAATTCCCAACTTTCAGGAAATACTATAGGACACTCACCTATAGCACAACCTGCTGTACCACACCCCTTATCATCAAAAATTCCAACATTCCAGCAGTTAATATTAAACTTTTCATGTCCCAACTTACCATTAAGTAAGTGGTCAGCTAATTTAAGCAATCTTTGTTTGTGTACTTCATTAAATACTTCAGGATTTTCCATATAGTTTAGGGTTTTAATATTTAACAACCCCGTTAGTGACCAGACCTAACGGGTATTTTTATACTGCGAGAGGATTGACAATGGTAAGTAAATCTTCGTGAACGTACACATCGGGATTCCACTCGTTTTTACGATGCCAATCATTAATATAATATTCTGGGAATATTGTATTAACCTTATAGAACGACCCTTCTACAGACAAGACTTTGGGTTTAATTACAAACTCTATTCCTTCTCTAATACGATCTGGGATATGGCTATATCTACCCCTAACCAATTCATGGTATGTAAGAAGTAGCTTCCCGTCCTTTGCGGGATTTACTTCTACAGTCCCATAGTACAAGTAGTAGCATTTGTACTTTTTACCATCAAGCTTTTCTATAGGAGCTGGTGGTAGCTCCTGTTGAGAAGGACTGATATAAATAAAACAAGGACTATTTTTTTCGGGAGAACCCCGAGGTTCATATAATCTATAAACCTGCATTATTTTAGTCGTCTTTGACATGTTTGTGTTTAGTTTAATGATTCTATAAATTATTTTCAATCTCTTTTACTTTAAGTAAAAATTCTTCATACTTAGGAAGATTTTTTTCCCAAGAAAGATTAATCAAGGGTTTAAGCCTTAAATTCGCATAGGCTTCACGAATTTTTTCTATTTGTTTTTCATTGAGCTTTTGTTCAGAAAAAAAATGAAATTCCCTTAAACTTAAAGAAATCAGTCCACTTCTAATAGAATCAACACAAGTCTCAAAATCGTCCAGTAAACGTAAGTTTTGTTTTAACACATAAGCTCTGTTTTTTAATCCCAAGATTTCATATGGTTTAAATGATACATTAAACAACTTCTGTAAGGCACATGTTGCAGCACAACCAACACATATACCGTCTTTTAAGTCTACGTCTCCAAATGTACTCATATTTATTTTAAAGTCTGGTTTTTGAGAATACTCTTTTAATCCTTCAATCATAGCTTCTATGATTTGCGAGTACTTAATGTCTTTCAGTTCCATGTTAATATAAAGATAAATTTTAATGAGGCTGTCATCATCAGTACATAGAAACCACTCTATGTAGACTCCTAATAAATAGGAGTTTCGACTATTCTTTAATTCTTGATACGTCTTATTAATATAAGTTTAATATAGTCCTCAATTAAGAGGACTATGATGATGAACTAATTTATTATTGTGTTAAGGTTAAAGTACCTCTAAACTTTGTAACTGAAGGACATTCACCCCGTACCAAGCAAAATACATCTCCTATAGAACCTTGTAAATCTAAACTAGGATCAGGATTTATAAAAACAATTACTCCTTCAGCTACATTATGGAACTTATCAACCCTTATTATCAAATATACACTGTTTCCAGTTTTATTTATTACCAAATCACCTACTTTTATTACTTCTTTGGATATTGTTATTGAGCTTTCCATGTTTTATGAGTTTAATATTGTTGAGAATTAATTAATATATTTTTAATGCCTCTAGGATACTGTAAGATTTATTTATGATAGCTTGACTATACACCATTAGATTTAATATATCAGGTTGAGTCAAGTTATCTTTGTCTTCTAAAATCTTATTTAGTTTTGACACATAATCTTCTATATATCATCTAAATGTTTTTCCATATTCTTATTATTTACAGAATAATGAAACCATAATTAATACACCAATAGTCATAGATAATGCTGAGATTACTATCATACCTGCTATATTAATTGATATTTCTTCTTCCAGTTTGATTATTTCTTTATAGTTTTTTGATTCAGTATAACTGAAATGAGATTCGAGGAATTTTCTTTTCGGTGACATAATACATTATTTAAATTGTGAAACTATGACCACATTGAGTACATTTATGACAATTAACTAAGTTTACACAATAGGTTTTATCTGAAGTTGTAGTGATACCTTGTGAATAAGTGTTTATAAATGCTTTAGATGGCTTACAAATACCTTGACATTTCTTACATTTAATCATATTGTTTAGAATTAGAGTGATACAGTAATTATATATAATAGCGAAAGTTGATGAATTTTAAGATTTAAGTGGTTTGCTTTAATTTGAGGATATAGTATAACTCACTCATATATCACATCAGCACATCATTCATAATTATTAAGACAAGTTAAACCTAGAAGACTTAACTTGTCTATTTATGAAAAAAATAACTTACCCTAAAACCAATATCACTAATCATCCCATGAAAAAGAACTTAGTTCTCTTTCATACATATGAGAGTTCTGAATATCTTGACACTCATCTTTAGTACCTCTGTGAATTACTTCATCGAAGGTATCTAGTATTTCTACATTGGAAGAAAGAGTTATCCAATAACCTTGATCTTCATTGTAACAAAGCATGTATTCCATGATCTTATTGTTATGTAGTTAATATTAAGATTGAATAAATAAGTATTTGATATTATGATTTGACTAATACTACAATGAATGTTATAATTAAGAAAATCACCATAGGATAAGAAAAAACATACAAAAATGAAGTAATTAAACTTCCAAACTTCATTTGATATTCTTTTTCATGGTCTTCAATATTATGTACCAAAGTACCAAAGAAACAAATCATCATCATAATAAATATTAACAGAAGAGTCGTCATATGTTTTATTGTTATGTAGTTAGTTAATGTATTGTTATGTAGTTGACAATTTAATGTGTTCAAAAAAAGGGAGATTACTCTCCCTCATACACAGGTAATGCAATGGATTTACCAACCTTGAGGTTGGCAGCAATAAACTCAGCCTGAGCACCACTAAAGGTAGGTCTACTGGTAGGCATCAAATTACCAGCCTTATCCTTGTAGTAAGTTTGAACAAAAACAATATCACCATCAGCATCTAGGCTCATAGTGTCTATTTCAACGGTAATGGTTTTAAAAGTAGAACCATCGTTGTTAGTATTAGTCTTTAACTCACCAACACTGATAACTTTGAATTTTTGTTGAGACATGATAGTAAAGTTTAAGTGAATGTAGGGGGTATACCCTACGCTGATTTATGGTGAGGGGGGTTTGTAGGGATTAATACTCACATACACAGCACTTAAAAATTTTATAAAAATATATTTTTTAACATTTATCCTCTTATATTTGCAACTTTCAAATAAATTGATTTGTTTTGTAATTACCAGAGAGTATGTAATACTCTTACTTCTCATTAAGGTCTTGTAGATATATAGGAGAATAGAAGTTGGGTTGAGAAAGTAGCTTGTAATCAAATAGATTAATCATAGTGAAATTTGTTGTCCCCGATACTGGTGAAAACATCCTAGATACAAATTGTTAGTACTGCATTAGGTTCAAAGCACCGTCACCGTGGAAATGCAGATAGGGGTATACAAGTAAGTTAATATAGAGTGAACAACTTGCGTTATAAAGTAAACTTACCGACTAGCTTTAAGGTTTAGGATAAAATAGATACTAGGTAACTAGATATTTTAAGACATAAAAAGTGTCTCTAAGGGAGATTTATCTATTATTTGCAAGTTTTTATATTATAATTTTTAAACACTAAATCATCATGGTACAAGTTGAACATGAAATGTTTGTATTAACTAATTATAAAAGTCGTCATAAGATAACAGTTTCATTTTCACAATAGATTTTACTTATAAAAATCAAGAAGTAAAATCTATTGTGAAATTAGGAGGATATGGAAATTTAATAAAGGCTGGATACACAGACCGTAGATTTGAAAAAAAGGATAAAGGGTGTATAAACATTTATACTTACAATGAGGTACAAAAAACGTTAGAGTTTTTAAATAAAAATAATATCTCACAAGAAAAGAAAGTGAAATACTTAAAATTAAAATATAAAAATTTATTTCACTAAAGTAAACATAGAGAGTGAATTATCTAGGATGATAAACCTTCCTGCTAAGAAGTGTGAACCTAATTGGTTTGAGTTTCGAGTACTCCTCTCTCTGCTATTTACCCTTGTAGTTAAAAGGATATAACATCTCTCTTCTAAAGAGATATTAGAGGTTCGATTCCTCTCAGGGGTACAACATATATACTCTTATAATCCAACAGGTAGAGATAATAGACTTAAAATCTATAAAGTGTAAGTTCGAATCTTACTAAGAGTACCTTAATACTATAGTCTGTACTCATAACATGAGGTCAACATGTTAACAATGAATACAATATTTAAGGTTTGATATTGTATTCATAGATTATTTTCAGTCTAGGATAATGAGTAATAAACTAGACTTTTATATTTAACTATTAACTATATTTCATAGAAAGACCTTGAAAAAAATAGCAATTGAACCTCCAGAATGTTATCAGAAATCCTTCTATCAATTCTTTCAACACATGCTTAAACTAACTAGTCAAGAAGTTAAGATATTAACAGAAATAGCCATAGAACTAGATAGATTAAAGGGAATGGGGATTAGAGATAACAATACTATTAACAGCCTAGCTTTCTCCACAGAGACTCGTAAGCATTATAGAGAGAAGTTAAATTTATCCCAGCAGAGTTTTAATAATGCTTTTGCTTCAATAGTAAACAAGGGTGTTATTAAAAATGGAATAAATGGACATTATCTTAAACCTGAGTTAGTTCCAAATAAAGAAATAAACATTATACTCAAATAATATGTTACAAAAAACTATTAGACTTGTTCCAGTTAATTATGTAGAGAAAGCATTACTTAACGGAAATTCTGAAGATGACGCTTTAACTAATTTAAATGACACTTATGCTAATACTAAAGAGTTTCTTCATCAAAATTTTGTATTCAGCTTATATGATGTAGCTACTTATGGGGCTTTAATGATAAACAAGCAATTACTCACAGTAATACAATTTAAAAACAAAGAAACTGTGATTTTAACTCTTAATTACAATGATTTTGATACTACTTATAGTTTATTCTATGAGTCCGAAGAATTACTGAGAATTAAAAGTAAGGGTTACACTTTAGATGAAAATGGTAATATAGTTGAGGAAGTTAAGAAGAAGAAAAAAAAGAAGAAGAAATGAGTGATGAGATTTACAAGAAATTAGCTGAAAAGTATTCAATACCTGTTGAAGTAATAGAAAAGATATGCAGAAGTCAATTTGATTACTTATCGACTATATTCAGTGAAGGTAATTTCAAGTCATTACGTCTACCTAAATTAGGTATATTTAAAGTTAAAAGACGAAGAGTTGATATGTTAAGAGAAAAGTGGGGATTTAATTTCACAGAGGAACAAATACAAAATTCATATGAGAAGTAAAAAAGGTACACCTGACTTTAATAGAAAATTTATGATGGCTAAACTACTATATGCTTTCATAATGGATTATAAAAACATAGATACGTCAGGTTTAACTTTAGATGATTATGAAAAAGTACAGAAATTTCTAGAGAAGAACATAAATAAATATAAACTAACATAAACTATTAAAGATATGCATTATAAACCAACCAGAGATTACATTGTTTTCCTTTTAGGAGAAAAACCGACAACTGCTAATACTATTCAGCTACCTGATGCTGCAAAAAAGAAGTATGAAAAAGAATTACAAGAGAGTATTTCAGGTAAATTCGTAGAAATTGTAGCTGTAGGTGATTCATGCAAAGAAATTAAAGAAGGAGATAGAGTAATGTTAGGTAACGCTATAGTTATTCCTGTAGAATTTAATGGATATATGTATGGTACAGTACCTGAATTTAGTGTTATAGGAAAAATAGTAAATGAATGATAACTATAGATTTAGACTCTAATTTTTGGGAGGTAAACAGCAACTTCAAATACTTAGAGCCATTTAAAAGTTTTCACAGAGAAGATAAGACCTCAAAAAAGAAGAGGTCTTCTTCTATTATGTGGATTGCTTCATCTTTCTTACATCCAGATAGTATCTATATTAACATAGATAAAAATGAAAGATATGAATCTATAGTAGAAGGATTCATGGATTCAACTAAGTTCTTAGAGGAAAACTACAATGATATTTTATTGTGGACTTCCAAATTGGAAGAGCTTATTTTCAATAATCCAGCTAAGAAAGCATTACGTGAGTGGGAGATGAAAATGATTGAAAGAGCTACTTTTATTAGGGATACAACTTATAGTACCGATAAATACGAGATAGATGAAAGAGGTAATGAAAAAAAAATAGCAGGTACACATAAGATGTTAGATGATATGATGAAAGCCACAAAGTCACTGTATGATGATTACTTTAGGATTAAATCTGAATTAGAAAAATCATCTGAAGATATAACTGTAGGTAATAAAAAGAAATCATTTTTGGAACAAGAAAGAGAATAAAATGTATAAAAGTAAGGTTAAGTTTTTAGGTAAACACATAGTAGATAGTGATAATCAGAGTATCTATAAAGAACCATATGATAATGCCATAATACAAGAAGTAGAGGATCATTACATTGAATATAAAGAAAGTGAACCTGAAAATGTCTGTATTATAAGTAAACATCAATTAGCTGAGTTTTTAGAGGATTTTGAGATAATAGAGAACGTATATGAAAATAAACTACATACACCAATACTTCAAAGTTAACCCTACTCATTTATATTTACATGTTATTAAATGCCCTTATGAGAAATTAGAGTTGGTTATACAACAGGAACTAAATATTACTATAAAAGATTGGGATTGGTCAGGTTCAGCGGGATGTTTTTTTATTATAGATGTTCCTAAAAAAGATGATCCTAGTAGATTAGAGTTTGTCCCAGTTTTATTTATAGATGAGAAAGATAATCTTGATAGTACTATAGTACATGAATGTGTACATGCTGCATATAACATATTAGATATTGTAGGATGTAAACATGATGTTAAAAACCATGAATGGTTAGCATATACTGTAGATTATATTTTTGATTCTTGTAAGGAAATCTTAAAAAATAAAAGTAATAGGAAAACTATGATAGTAAAATGATAAACCCAAATAACTTTTTAATTGGTGAAATACCTAAACTAAATCCTTACTCTCAACAGTATTCATCTTTCTGGAGAGCAGAGTTAATAAAATGTTTAGAGGGGTATTGGGTAGGTGGTAAATGGATTACACCTACCCTTTATTTTTTTGTTAATCATTGGCATATAAAAATCAGTAAAGATAAATCAAAAGTACAATCTTTACCTATGCTTCGAGACATAGATTGGGAGAGAGCTTATTTATATGAGGAAGCTAAGGGTTTCAGTGGATTTGAAGAGGATAGCTTGTTTCACTGCAATAGAGAGTATATAGAAACCAATCATCCTTCAGGTAAGACTTATATACCCGCAAGAGAATACCTTCGTTTAATACATCCTAAAAGCTTAGGGAGACCTTTATATGAAAACCCCTCAATGAATATAATAGAGTTAGGCGGGAGAGGTTATGGGAAGTCGTACTGGGTTGCAGCATGTGCAGCTCATGTGTTTTTGTTTGATGGAGCTTCTTCATATAAAGAGTTTAAGGAAGATAAGCCATCATCGGAGGTAGTATTATCAGCACAAGCTCAAGATTATATATCTACATTAGTACAGCACACATATTACGGATTAAATAGACTACGAGGTTCTATTCAGAAAGGTAAAGATTATTTTCCACCACCTTTAGCTAAAGAATATTCAGGTTCACTGTCTCCTAACAAGTTTCTTCTACAAGAAAAGGAAGTTAAAAAGGGTGGAAGTTGGGTAAAAGAGGGATCAACCTCTAAACTACATTGTAGAATCATAGGAGATGATCCTTTTGTATCTAATGGAACAAGAAGTAAATTGATTATTATTGATGAAACGGGGTTTGTTCCTCTATTAGAAGAGGTATTCGGTTCATGTAAAGCAACGACATTAAATGATAGTTTTAAGTTTGGTGTAATTTGGGCTACAGGTACTGGTGGGGAAATGGAAGGTAAGGGTTCTATAGCTACTAAAAAAATATTTTATGATCCTGAATCATATGATTGTCTATCATTCACAGATGAGTGGGAGAATACAGGTAAAATAGGACTATTTGTACCGGGATATTATAAAAGAAATGAATGTAGGGATGAAAATGGTATATTAGATATAGAGAAAGCTAAGGGGTATGATTTAAAGGAAAGAGCTAAATTAGAAAAATCTCCTAGTGTAGTTCCTTTACAAATCGAAAAAATGAATACTCCTTTAGTTCCATCGGAAGTATTCTTATCTAAATCAGGTAATAAGTTTCCAGTTAATGATTTAAAGGCTCAATTAGCTTATATAGAATCATCTACAGATGAAATGTTGAAAGGGGTTATAGGTACTATGATATGGTCTCCTGAGACAAATAAACCTGAATTTAAACCTGATTCTTCTCTGAGGGAAGTAATTTTCCCAATCAACCCTAAAAATGACAATACAGGTTGTGTGGTTATATATGAAGTCCCTCAATTATTACCCTTTGGTACATATGTTGCAGGTATTGACCCTTATGCTCAAGATGATACAACAGAGTCTGTTTCTGTAGGAACTTGTTATATTATGAAAAGAAAAGTATTAGGTCATACCACACAGGATCAGATTGTAGCTAAATATGTAGGTAGACCTGAATCACTAAATGTATGGATGGAACAGGTGAGAAGATTATTAATGTATTATAGTGCATTAGGGTTATATGAAAATAACTATAATCATTTGAAAGGTCATATGGAACTAAAGAATAGTCTTAAATTTTTAGCAAATACTCCGACAGTATTTAAATCATCAACTAATGAATCTAAAGTATTGTATGGAATAAGAATGACAAAAGATGTCAAACCAGAAGCTGAACTATATTTAAAAAACTGGTTAGAAGAGGAAGTAGAAGAAGGTAAAATGAATCTTCATTATATATTAGATAAGCATTTATTAAAAGAGCTTATAGCTTACTCAGACACAGGTAATTTTGATGCGGTTATAGCTATAATGTTAGCTAATGTACAACGTATTACCATGTTAAAAATTATATATAAGGAAAAAGAGTATAAACCAGACCCATTTTTCAATAGAAAGTTGTTTAGGAGAAATTAGAAAAAGATAACATGATAGATAATTATATATATACTTCACTACCTCGACAAGCTATATCTTTAGAGAAAAAGAACACTAAGTGGCGACAAGATTGTGTTGATGCAGTTATCAATATGTCTTTTGTTAATATGAGTAATAGAAGAACTACTGAGGACATTAAGATCAATTATGACTTAATGAACAGTATCTATAATGCTAAAGACTATGAACATGTGATGAATCCATTAGGTTTAGCTGATGATTTCTACGCTGGTGATCCAGCCACAATGCATAATTACAATCAATTAGCAAACAAGGCTCAACGATTAGCGGGAGGTGAAATAAAAAGACCTTTTGATTTTCAGGTAGTGGCTATTGGAGGTGAGGCTATCAGTGAAAAAGAAAGATTAAAGGTCAAAGAAGTTTACGATTTAACTGTGGAGTTTTTAACCACTAATAATCAAAATTTAAATGAAGAACAATTACAATCATTAATAGATAGCAGATTAACTAAAATAGATATGTCTTATCAGGATATATCTGAAGTTAAATGCAATAAACTACTAAAGTATTTAGAGAAAGAGTTGAAACTTTCTCATGTGTTTTATAAAGGATTTCTAGATGGTATAATATCAGCTTATTCTATTTACAGAGTAACCACAATAAATGGAAAGCCTTATCTTAGACTTGTAAACCCAATGTATTTTGATTATGAACACAGTAGTGAATCTGATTTTATACAAGATGCTGGATGGACTAAGGAAGAAAGATGGTTGTCTGTAAGTAGTGTGATAGATGAATTTGGAGAATATTTATCTTCAAGTCAAGTATATGATTTGGAATCTGGAGGCTTCAATAATTTTGATAATGAAAGTGTTATTCCAATTTCACAATATTTCACTGACGACCAGAATAAAAATTATAACTCAGTAAGAGTATTTGATGTGGTATGGAAGTCAAGAAAGAAAATATATTTTCTAAATTATACTGATGAATTATCTGGATTAGATCATTCAGAATTAGTAGACGAAGATTTTAAACTAACAAAAGAGTTAAAAAATAAAGGTTATACTCTTGAAGAACAATGGGTTAATGAAATATGGTGTGGTACTAAAATAGGAAGTAATATTTATATTAATATAGAACCTATGCCAAACCAATTATTCTCAATGAAAGACCCACATAAATGTAAACTTCCTTATGTAGGCGTAGCATACAATAGAAGAAATAGTATACCTACATCATTATTCGACTTATTAAAGCCACATCAATATCTATATAATGTGATTTGGTATAAATTAGAAGGAGAAATAGTAAAGAGTATCGGTAAGGTTACTAGGTTCGACTTAGCTACTCTACCAAGAACTGAGGGGTTCAACCCAGAGAAATGGATTTATTATTTAACTAAACTAGGTATATCCTTTTATAATTCAGCAGAAGAAGGTGTTAATCCAAATACAATAAGCTCTTCTGTTACAGAACAGGATATGGGTTTATCTCAATCTGCTATAACATACATTAGTATATTAGATAAAATAGAGAATGTTATGGATGATATATCAGGTGTTCCTAGACAAGCTAGAGGTGATGTATTTGCTAGTGAATCAGTAGGGAATGTGAATAACTCAATTACACAATCTTCATATGTCACAGAGCATATGTATTTCATGCATGATGAAGTTAAAAAAGAAGTTTATACTCAACTTTTAGAGTTAGCGAAGTTGTGTTACATTGATGGTGGAGTTATAGAATATTTCACTGATGATTTTGAAAGAATATCTCTACAATTAAATCCTGAAGAACTTATGTTATCAGAACATGCTTTATTTGTTAGTAACTCAAAAGAAGATCAGGAAATAAAAGCTAATCTTAAATCACTAGCTGAACTTCAAATTAAGTCAGGTCAAGGAAGTATAT